>CXWL01004285.1_pt1 | contig 56857 bp, 49 predicted proteins | sample 590931 | NCBI WGS metagenome assembly CXWL01 (sample SAMEA3498368, study PRJEB10139) | groundwater metagenome | biome: water well; material: biofilm material | place: Germany | collected 2015-04-27 | reverse complement strand
GGGACGTTGCGAAGCAACGGGACCGGGACCCATAAACACCAGCGGCTTGTGTCTATGGGCCCCTGACTTGCGCTTCGCGCAATCCGGGGAGGGGTGGTGAGTGATTCAATCAAGAACGATCGCGCTCTAGGCTGCGCGGCGGGCGGCGTTGTTTTTGCTGACGATTCCACCGGCGCAGCCGAGGCCCTCGCAGCCTTCCGGCAAGCTCTCGCCGGCGCCGAGCATGATCACGCCGTCGGCGTGCAGCGTCTCGGCGACGCGTCCGAGCACGGCGAGGCGGGTTTCAGCGTCGAACGCTGGCAGCACGTGGCAGAGGAGGACGATGTCGAACTGACCGAGCTGGCCTGGATGCTTGAGCAGGTTCTGGCTTTCAAAGCGCACGCTCGCGCGCAAACGGTCGGAGATGCGCCAGAGATCGCCGGCCTTCTCGAAATGCGCGATCAATTTGCGGATCGGCAGGCCGCGCTGCACTTCGAACTGGGTGTAGAGCCCAGCGCGGGCTTTATCGATGAGGCGCTCGGACAGATCAGTGGCGACGATCTCGACGGCGGGGTTGAGGCCTTCAGCGCGCATTTCCTCGATGGTCATGGCGATGGAATAAGGCTCCTGGCCGGTGGCGCAGCCGGCGGACCAAATCCGCACCCGCTCATGGCCGCGCCGCGCAAGGGCGTCAGGCAGAAGCTCTCCGCGCAGCCGCGCGAACTGGCCGCGGTCGCGAAAGAAGCGGGTCTCACTTTGCGTCAGCGCGTCGGCCATCGCGTTCCACAACGCGCCGTCCGGGCGAATGCGCGCCGCCGCTACAAGTTCGGCGACGGTGGCGAAATTCTCGCGCCGCGCCAACGGCGTCAGCCGCAACGCCGCGGGACCAGCCATCTCGCGCGACAGCACCGCGCCCGAGCGCAGCTTCACTTCGCGCGCGACCATGGCGAACTCGGCTTCGTTCAACATCACACCAGGCCCGCCTCTGAAAACTTGGAGTGCAAGATATCGCCATCGAACGGCTTCATCAGGTATTCGTCGGCGCCAGCCTTCAAGGCTTCGGCGATGCGCTCGACGTCGTTTTCGGTGGTGCAGAAGACGACCGTTGGCTTGTCGCCGCCCGGCTCCTTGCGCAGCTGGCGCAGGAAGTCGATGCCGCTCATCACCGGCATGGTCCAATCGAGCAAGATCGCCTCTGGCATGGATCGCCGGCACGCTTGCAGCGCCTCAAGCCCGTCGCCGGCCTCTTCGATTTCAAAGCGCATGTCTTCGAGGATGCGGCGCGCGACTTTGCGGATGACGCGGCTATCGTCGACAATGAGACAGCGTTTCATGGGGGCGGCTCCGGCGGATTCGGCCCGACACTGCCCCCATGCGGTTAACGGATGTTTACAGCTTGAACGCACCGGAGCGCGCGATCAGCTCCACACGCTCTTCGCCTTCACGCGCGATCAGCTCTACCGCGCCTTGGCGGGCGAGCAGGCCCGTCAGGGTAGGCTGGATGGTGTGGCCCGACAGCGCTTCCTCGGCCTCGTCTCCGCGCAGGGCGGCGGCTGTCGCCTCGCGCAATTTGGCGCGCGGCCCCTTGGCGGTGATCATCACTTCGCCGCCGTCGCCATGTTTTGCCGCCGTCACCTCGACCGTGCCGCCGCGCGGCAGGCACTCGTTGGCGATCAGCAACAAGTTGACGATGACGCGCACCGCTGGCCGCGGCATTCTCACCGCCGGAGCGCTCCACACCAGATCCGCCTTCAAGACGCCGAAGAGTTTGAACGCCACCGCGCGCCCTTCCTCAAGCTCGCTGTCGCCCTCGGCCATCGCGCCGGCCATGGCGAAGCGAAAAAACTCAAGCTTTGCCCAAGCCTTGGCGACGCCATGATCGAGCAGCGAGATCGCGTCAGGGTCAATCTTGCCGTCCGCGCCCTTGATCATTTCAAGGCCCTGGATGATCGCGCTCATCGGCTCGACCATGTCGTGACAAATGCGCGAGGCGACGAGCGCCGTCAGCTTCGTGTTCTCGATCATCGCGCACTCCGTGCCGGGATTCCTTAGTCAGGCCGGCGGATTCGTGCATGTAGAATCGGATTCGGACGCGGCGCAAAGCCGTGGATATGCTATCTCGAAGGCTGACGCACCGCGACTAGGCCCAAAATCTCTTGTTCGTCATTCCGGGGCGGCCGTAGGCCGAGCCCGGAACCCAGGGGCAAGAGACACGACTGCAGCCCCTGGGTTCCGGGTTCTCGCGTGCCGCGAGCCTCGGAATGACGAGGCCCGGGATGTGGTTGTTTCGGGCCGCTGGTCTATGCACGGGGTACGCAACATTAACGATTGGACCTGAAATGGCCGTGGAAAGCGAAAGCGCGCTCGGGCTCGGGCACGCCGTGGCGCTGCTCGCCGCCGGCGTCGTTGCGGCGCCGATTTTCATGCGCCTGGGACTAGGCGCCGTGCTCGGCTACCTCGCCGCTGGGCTGGCCATCGGACCGTTCGGCCTGCGCGTCATCACCGATCCGGAGGCGATCCTGCAGGTCGCCGAGCTTGGCGTGGTGATGTTCCTGTTCCTCATCGGCCTTGAGATGCGCCCCGCTAAATTGTGGGCGTTGCGGCGCGACATATTCCGGGTTGGCGCCGCTCACGTACTGGCGTGCGCCGGCCTCTTGACGCTGGTTGGCATGCTCGCGGGCTTGGCCTGGCAGGCGGCGCTGATTGCGGCGCTGGGTTTTTCGCTCTCGTCGACGGCCGTCATCATGAAAATGATGGACGACGCAGGCGAGACGGCGACGCCAGCGGGTGGACGCGCGGTCGCCATTCTGTTGTTCGAGGATTTGTCGATTGTGCCCTTGCTGGCGCTTGTCGCGGTGCTGGCTTCGGCGAGTGGCGGGGCGGCAGTTGAACATGCGCGGCCCGCTTGGGTGAGCGCGGGACTGGCGTTGGTTTCCATCGCCGGCGTGTTCGCGCTCGGGCGTTGGGCGCTCAATCCGGTGTTTACGTTGCTGGCGCGTTCGGGCGCGCGCGAAGTGATGGCCGCCGCCGCGCTCCTGGTGGTGCTGGGGGCGGCGTTGTTCATGCAATGGGGCGGGCTGTCGATGGCGATGGGCGCGTTCTTGGCCGGCGTGCTGCTCTCGGAATCTTCGTTCCGGCATCAGCTCGAAGCCGATGTTGAGCCATTTCGCGGCATTCTGCTGGGGCTCTTTTTCATGAGCGTCGGCATGTCGCTCGATGTGCCCGCAGCTTTGGCCGATTGGCGCTTCATCGCCATTGGCGTTGTCGTCTTCATGGCGGTGCAAGCCGCCGGTGTTTACGTCGTGGCGCGCGTGTTTGGCGCTGATGCGCACGAAGCGTTGCGGCGTGCGGCGTTGTTCGCCCAAGGCGGGGAGTTCGCCTTCGTGCTCTACGCCGCTGCGCTGGCCGTCGGCGTGATCGACGCGCGGCTGGCCTCGGTGATGTCGGCGATCGTCATTCTCTCGATGGCGCTGGCGCCGCTCGTGGCTATCGCGCAGAAGCGATTGACGCCGACGCCCGAACCCTCGCGCGATGGCGTTGAAGAAGCCGCCGACCTGCGCGGGCGACTGCTGGTGATCGGCTTTGGCCGCTTCGCGCAATTGGCGAGCCAACCCCTGCTGGCGCGCGGCATCGATGTGTCGGTCATTGAAAACGACGTTGACATGATCCGCGCCGCCGGTCGGTTCGGGTTCAAGATTTATTATGGCGACGGCGCGCGGATTGACGTGTTGCGTGCGTCAGGCGCCGCCACCGCCGAGGCCATCTTGGTGTGCGTGGACAAGCCTGACATCGCCGACAAGATCGTCGCCCTGGTCAAGGCGGAATTCCCGCGCGCAAAATTGTTTGTGCGCGCCTACGACCGCGGCCACGTGCTCCGGCTCATTGGCGCAGGGGTAGATTATCAAATTCGTGAAACCATGGAATCGGCGCTCATGTTTTCAGCCGCCGTGCTGCGCGATCTCGGCGTCAACGAAATCGAGATTGCCGACACCATCGAGGATGTGCGCGACCGCGACGCCGCGCGGCTGGAGCTGCAAATCGCCGGCGGCGTAGAGGCTGGGCGCTCGCTCATTCGGGGCAATCTGGCGACGCCGCAACCAGCCCCGCTCATCGTGCCAAGCCGCGAGGCCGAAGCGCTCAACGAAGAAGCGGCCGAAGCGATCGAGGAGGAGACAGCGTGAGCCCAGAATTTCGCACCCCAGAATCTCGCACCATCGAGGCCAACGGCGTCAAGCTGCGGGCAGCCTTGCAAGGTGAGGGCCCGCTCGTCGTCATGGTGCACGGCTTTCCCGAGAGCTGGTATTCCTGGCGCCATCAGATGGCGCCGCTCGCGGCGGCGGGCTTCACCGCGTGCGCGATCGACGTGCGCGGTTATGGCGGTTCGGACAAGCCACACGCGGTGGATTCCTATTCGATGGAAAACATGACCGCCGATGTCGCGGGCGTGATCGATGCGCTTTCGCCGAACGCGCCTGCGGTGTTGATTGGCCACGATTGGGGCGCGCCGATTGTGTGGCACACGGCCGTGCTGCATGCGAGCAAGGTGCGCGCCGTCGCGGGGCTTTCGGTGCCGTATTACGCGTTGCCGCCGATGCCGCTGAACCAGATTTTCAAGGCCATGTATACCGACCAAGGCAAGTTCTTCTACATGGCCTATTTCCAGGACGAAGGCGTCGCCGAGGCGGAGTTCGAAGCCGATGTGCGCGGCACGCTGCGGCGCATGTATTACGCCGCGTCCGCCGATGCCGACGGCCGCTGGGGCGGCGGCGACAAACCCGTGGGCGAACCGTTGCTGCAAGGCCTGCCCGATCCCGATCCATTGCCGCCTTGGCTCACCTCAGCCGACATCGATTATCTTACCGGCGAGTTTGAGCGATCCGGTTTTCGCGGGCCGATCAACCGCTACCGCAATTTCGAACGCGATTGGGCGATGATGAACGCGCTCGCGGATCGCAAAGTGCATCAGCCTTCGCTGTTTATCGCAGGCGCCCAGGATATGGTGCTGAAGATGTTCGGCGACGGCAACGTCGATACGCTGATCGCGACCATGCGCGAACAACTCACCGATTTCCGCGGCGCGCATATTATCCCCGGCGCCGGCCACTGGGTGCAGCAGGAAGCGCCCGACGCGACAACCGGGCATCTGATCGATTGGCTGGCGAGGCTTTAGCGCTTTGGACTGCCGGCGCCCGCGCCGGCATGCGGCGCCGGCTCTATCATTCATGCAGGGCGCAGTATGAGCCGCGACCGGCCTGGATCGCGCGTTCGTAGGCCATGGCGGCGGCCGCCGCGTCTTGAACCGCGAGCCCGGTGGAATCGAACACCGTGATCTCCTCGGCGCGCAAGCGACCAGGTTTGACCCCGGTGACCAGATCGCTCAATTCCGCGCGCACTTGATCACGGGTGAAACCGCCCGCGGCGAGGGCATGATGAAGGTCGCCCATGATTGCGCATTGCGAGGTCGAATCGCAGACAACCGCCGCGCGCGCGAGCAAAGCGGGCGTCAGTTCGTTCTTGCTGGGATTGTCGGCGCCGATCGCGGCGATGAATGTTCCCGGTTGGACCTGCTCGGGGCCGAGGAATGGCGTTTTCGCCGTCGTGCCGGCAACGATGATTTCGGCGTTACGCACCGCCTCGGCGAAGTCGACGACGGCAAACCCTTCTAACGAAAGTGTTGTCTGGATGTGTGCGGCCAGGGCGCCCGCCTTCGTTGGGTCCCGATCCCAGCACAGCACCTTATCAAGGCTAAACAGATCGGCTAGCGCCTCGAAATGGGCGCGCGCTTGCACCCCGCAGCCGCACAGCAGCAGCGTTCGCGAGTCCGGTCGCGCCAGGTGCCGCGCCGCCAACGCACTGGCGGCGGCCGTGCGCCGCAAGGTGATCTCCGTGGAATCCAGGATGCAGAGCAGCGCGCCGTTGTCAGCGTCGCAAAGCAGGATCGCGCCCTGAATGGTCGGCAGACCGGTACGCTCTGGGTTGCCTGGAAAGTTGGCGTTGAACTTGAGCGCGACGTAGCCGCGCTGGTTTGTAAATGTCCCGCCCTTGGCGTGAAACACGCCGTGCGCGGCGTCCACATGCAAAGGCGTGGCCGCACTCGCGCGCCCTTCGCCAATAGCGCGGAATGCGTCTTCGGCGGCGATCAGGTAATCGCGTGTCGTCATCAGCGTCGCCAAATCGCCGCGCGAGAGCATGAGTTGGGAAGCGCCGCTCATGCCGGCCTCCAATCGTGGCGTTCGCCGCGCGCGCGGGTGGCCCAGGCATGAAGCGCGTCGTAGAGGATCAGCCCTTGCGCCAGCAGCGCCTGGTCGTCGGTGAAATTGACGCAAAGTCCGAGCGAAAGCGCGTGCAGGCCGGCGGCTTCCGGCGCGAGCTCGTGGCGATCAGTGTCGGCGCCGCGTATGATCGGCGCGAGCGTTGCAAGGCCCGCATCGTCGCCAAGGCCGAATTGGCCGAGGAAAGCATCGAAACTGCAGAGTTCGCCGACATGTGAGAAAGGCGCGCCCGGTATATCGAAGGCGACAGCGCCTTCGCGCTTGGCCGTCTCGAACACAAGCGCGGTCGGCACGTACAGAATGCGCGCGCCGGGATCGAGGAAACGGCGGATCAGCCACGGGCAGGCGATGCGGTCGATCTTCGGCCGCTCGCGCGTGACCCAAGCGGTGGGCCGGCTTGCGCCAAAGAGTTTCGTGAGTGTGAGTTCTACTGTTCGGCGATCATCCATAAGACGCTCCGTTCGGGCGCGTTGCCGCGCCGTTCGAAGCGGGTCTTGGACGGAACCGTCTGAGCGGGCGCCCCGCGTCGGCCCGCAAATCCTTGTGGCACAGTCGCGGCGGAAATACGAGTCAATCCTTCAATGCTCAAAACCCAACCTTCGCCTTCAGCTCCTTCTTCATGATCTTGCCATTGGCGTTGCGCGGCAGTGTTTCGGGCCAGAACACCACGTCCACGGGCACCTTGAAGGCGGCGATCTTCTGCGCGCAGAAATGGCGGAGTTCTTCGCTGGTCGCCCGGGCGCCCGGCTTTAAATGCACCACCGCCAGCGGCTCTTCACCTAAGCTGTGGTGCGGCTTGCCGATGACTGCCGCGTCCATCACGGCCGGGTGATCGTAGAGCGCGTTCTCGACTTCGACGCAGTAAATGTTCTCGCCGCCGCGGATCAACATGTCCTTGGCGCGGTCGACGATATAGATGAAACCCTCGTCGTCGATTCTGGCGAGGTCGCCGGTCTTGATCCAGCCGTCGACAAATGTCTCCGCCGTGGCCTCTGGCTTTTGCCAATAACCGCGCACGACAACGGGTCCCTTGTACCAAAGCTCGCCCACTTCGCCGCGCGGCAATTCGTGGCCGCCTTCGCCGACGATTCTCGCTTGCCCCGTCGCCGCCGGCACGCCGCAGCTTGCGGGTTTGCGCGCGTAATCCTCGGCGCCATTCGATACGGCGGTGGCCGCGGTCTCCGTCATCCCCCAGCCTTGGCTGGGAACGGATTTCGGAAACCGCTCTTTGATGCGCCTCACCAATTCGGGCGCCGCCGGCGCGCCGCCATATGAGACGCTCTCAAGTGAAGAGAGATCGTATTCATCGATGCGCGGATGTTCGAGCACTTGCCAGGCGATTGTCGGCACGCCGCCGATATGGGTGATGCGTTCATTGCCGATCAATTGCAGCGCTAAGTCCACATCCCAACGGCGTTGCATGACGATCTTGTTGCCGCTCAAGAGGAACGGAATCATGAGGGCGCATGATCCGGTGGCGTGAAAGAACGGAATCGCGATCAAAGTGGCCTTTTGCGGTCCGTTCGGGTCGGGCTGAGGCGGCGCCTCGCCACGGCGCAGGAAAGCGCGCGCTTGAGCCGAAGCCGAGTTCCACATGTTGGAGATGATGTTGCGGTGTGAAAGCACCGCGCCTTTGGGATGGCCGGTGGTGCCGGAGGTGTAGAAGATCGCGACGTCGTCGTCTGGCGCGCGCATTGGAAAGGGGTCTTCGCTTTCCGGCGCGGCGAGGTTTCGCCATTCGTTGGTGCGCCCGATCACGCCCTCAAGCCGCGCGACGCTGGGATCGGCGATCTCGTCCTTGGCGCGCGCGACATAGATTTTGGTGAGCGCGGGGCAATTGGGCAGATGTTCGCGGATGCGCTCATAGCGCTCATTGTCGACGATCAGGATTGAGCTGCCTGAATCCTTCAGTCCATATTCGAGCTCCGGCCCGGTCCACCACGCATTGAGCGGCGTGGCGATGGCGCCGGCCAGCACCGCGCCCCAGAACGCCACTGGCCATTCGGGCAGGTTGCGCATGACGATGGCGATGCGGTCCCCCGGCTGAACCCCGTCGGTGATGAGCTGGCGGGCCATTTGGGCGGCGGCGGCGCGGAAACCGGCGATGGTGGCGCGTTCGTCCTCGAACACCAGGTGCTCGCGCGGCCCGAAAGCCTCGGACAAACTGAACACATCAAATAACGTGAGCGGGGCGTTCTTCCAGACCTTGAGCTGGACACCGTGGATGGTTTCCTCGCCCAGCTCGAACATTGAGCCGGGCTGGGTCAGCAGGGCATGCGCCTGTTCAATCGACATGGCTGGAAACGCGGCCTGGGCGCCCTCATTCATGGCTCGATTATCCTCCCGGGCCGCCGCGAAGGCGCCGCCAGCGTCATTTTTGTTTTGTGCACTTGGAGCACGTCGCGGCGCGAGCTTCAACACCAGAGCTTTGCTGGATTTTAATGCTCACTTGCGGCCCGCGCCAGGGTCGGGCAAGCATGGCCGGTCTGGGTGGACGGGAGACGCACGAGATGGCCTTCGATTGGAAAGCGCTCGGCGCGCGGCTTGATCCGCGCCAGCTCAATTTGCCAGCGCTCGGCGTGGTGCGCGATTTCCTGGTCGCCCACCGGACCATCGTGCTGTCGAGCTCGATTGCCTTGCTCGCAGGCCTCTGGGGCGGGGCCGTGCTGGGCCGTGTCGGCGCCGGCGGACCGTTGTTCGAAATTGCCCAAGGTGGCGCGGAAAGCGCCGGTGAAAGCGCACGCGGCGCCAATGCGCCCCGCGCCGGCGCAGCCGAAATCGACGGCATGGCGTTCGTGCGCCTGCGTACGGAGATGAACCAGGCCGAGCCGCGCGCTTGCCTTGAATTCTCGCGCGCGCTGTCGACCGACGCTTCGGTCAATTACGCCGATTATCTGGCGATGGACCCGGCGGTGAATTACCAAACCGACGTCTCCGGGAACCTGTTGTGCCTCAGCGGTCTGCCGCTTGAGCCTGAACGCCAGGTTACGGTGCGCCAAGGGCTGCCGGCGCAATCGGGCGACCGCACCGAGTTCGACGAGACCTTCGCACTCACCTTCGGCGATCGCCCGGCCTTTGTCGGTTTTGCCGGCGGCGGTGTGATTTTGCCGCGCGCGGAAGCCGACGGCATCGCCATCGAAACCGTCAACGTTTCGAAACTGAAGATCGAAGTGCTGCGCGTGCCCGACCGCATTCTCTCGCAACACCAGATCGAAGTCGGCGAGACCACCGAAGAAGGCGGCTGGGGGTCTTGGGGGTTTGACAGCGCCGGTGAAGGCGTGGGCGTCCAAGTCTATGAAGGTGAAATCAACATCGACACTGCAAGCCAGCGCAATGTTGCGGTCACCACGGTGTTCGCCTTGGGTGCGGCGCTGCGCGACCTGCGCCCGGGCGCCTACATCGTCAAAGTGCGCGACGGTTCGCCGAGCGCCGGCCAGCGGGCCGATAGCGAGGGCGAGGCTGCGGCTTCCGCGTATCGTTGGATTCTCTACACCGACATGGCGCTGCAGAGCTTTTCCGGCGCCAGCGGCCTTGACGTTGTGGTGCGTTCGCTGCGTACGGCTCGCCCGTTGGCCAACACGACGCTGACCCTGATCGCGGCGAACAACGAAGAACTCGCCCGTACGCGCACCGACAACGAGGGCCGCGTGCGTTTCGCCGATGCGTTGGTGAACGGCGAAGGCCCCGCGCGTGCGCGCTATGTGATGGCCTACGGCGCGGGGGGCGATTTCGCCGCGCTCGACCTACAGCGTCCTGCACTGGACCTGTCTGACCGCGGCGTCGACGGGCGCCATGCGCCTGGCGACATCGACGCCTACCTCTACACTGAGCGCGGCGTGTACCGCCCGGGCGAGCGCGTGCGGCTGATTGGGCTTATCCGCGATCAGATCGGGCGGGCCCTTTCCGATCGGCAATCGACACTTGTGGTCTATCGCCCCAACGGCACCGAAGCGCGCCGCATCCGCTTGACCGAAGCCGCCGACGCTGGCGCCATCGCGAAAAATATCGAACTCGACCGCAGCGCCCCGCGCGGCATGTGGCGGGCCGAGCTTCTGGTTGATGGCCAGGAGGCCATCGCTGGTGAAGTGAGTTTCTCGGTCGAAGATTTTGTGCCGCAGCGTTTGCGCGTGGCGATCGAAGCCAGCGAAGCGGTGTTGCGCGCGGGCCAGTCGCGCCCGATCAACGTGCAGGCCGATTTCCTCTATGGCGCGCCGGGCGCGGGCTTGGCGGTTGAGGGCGAGGGCCGACTCATTATCGATCCCAACCCCTTCCCTGAACAGGAGGGGTTTTCCTTTGGCGCCGCCGACGAAAGCTTCGACGAGCGCTATTTCCAATTGTCGTCGAGCGTGACGGACGGGCAAGGCCGCGCGCAGCTGTCCCTGCAGCTCGAACAACCTCCTGAAACGTCGCTGCCGTTGCGTGCGCGTTTGATCGCCAGCGTGGCCGATCCGGGCGGGCGCTTGGTGCGCGAGAGCTTCACCGTGCCGGTGCGCCTGCGCGACCTCTACATCGGCCTCAAGCCGCAATTCGAAAACCGCCGCGCTGGCGCCGGCGAGCGTGTCGCCTACGATGTCATCGCCTTGAACGCTGATGGGCATCGTGTCGGCGTGCGTGGTTTGCAATGGCAGCTGGTGCGAGAGGACTGGAATTACGATTGGTATCTCGACAACGGCAATTGGCGTTGGCGGCGTACCGGGCGCGACATCCCCGTCGATGGCGCGAGCGTAAATATCCCCGCTAGCGAACCCTTGCGCATCGCCAAGGATGGACTGCGCTCGGGGTCTTATCGTCTGCTCGTGCGCGATACGCGTTCGGGCGCGGAGAGCTCGCAACGCTTCGGCGTCGGCTGGGGCGGACCCGCCGATGATGACGCAACGCCGGACATGGTCAGTGTGGTCGCGCCGGAAAATTCCGTGCGCCCAGGCGCGCGTGCGCGTGTGCAGATCAGGCCGCCCTATGCGGGCGAAGCGCAGATCGTGGTCGCGACCGACCGTGTGCTGGAGACACGCACCGTGCGCGTCAGTCCCGAGGGAACGACGATTGACTTGCCAGTGTCGGCGGCATGGGGCTCAGGCGCCTACGTTCTGGTTACGGTGATGACGCCGCGCGATCCGGTGAACTTGCCAGTGCCGCGGCGGGCGATTGGCGTCGCCTATGTGCCGGTCGACATGGGCGGGCGCACGCTTGAGGTTGCGGTCGGCGAGGGGCTGGCGAATGTCCGCCCGCGCACGCGCGTGGAGATCCCGGTGCAAGTGCGCAACATTGCCGGCGGCGAACGCGTGCGCGTCGCCATCGCCATGGTCGATGAGGGCATCCTCAACATCACCAAGTACGAGAGCCCCAATCCGGTCGAGCATTTCTTTGGCCGCCGCGCGCTGGGCGTTGAATTGCGCGACGATTACGGACGTTTGCTCAATCCGAACTTGGGTGCGCCGTCGCGGCAAGGCGGCGACAGCTTGGGCGGGGAAGGCCTGACCGTGGTGCCGACGCGCACTGTGGCGCTTGTCTCCGACATCGTTGAAGTGCGCGGCGGCCGGGCAAATATTCCCCTCGAGATCCCCGATTTCAATGGCACGCTGCGGCTGATGGCGGTGGCGTGGAGCGAAAACGCGCTCGGCCAGGACGCCGAACAGATCGTGGTGCGCGATCCTGTTGTCGCCGAACTGATCCTGCCGCGCTTCCTAGCCCCTGGCGATGAAGCCCAGGGCACACTTAACATCGACAACGTTGAAGGCCCGAACGGCGCCTATACGGTGACAGTCGGCGGCTCGGAAAATGCGCGCATCCAGTCAACACCGCGGCGGTTCACGCTCAATCGCGGCCAGCGCCAAACCGCGTTGATTCCGATCAACGCCGGCCCGCTTGGAATTGGCCGCATCACGCTTCGGCTTGAAGGCCCGTCTGGATTCGCTGCGGTGGACCGCACCTACGACATCCAATCGCGCGCGCCGTTCTTGCCGATCACGGTGGTGGAAACGGCGCCGCAGGCCTCGGGCGGGACCTGGAGGGCGCCTGCCGATGCGCTGGCGTCGTTCCAACCAAGCGCTCAAGCCTTGATCTCGTTCTCGAATTTAGCCGGCATCGATCCGGCGCCGTTGCTGGACGAGCTTTATCGTTATCCGTACGGCTGCTCGGAACAGCTGACATCGGTGGCGATGCCGCTGCTCTATTACAACACGCTGGCATCCGACACAGGCCGCGAGCGAGATCCGCGCATCACCCGGCGCGTGCAGGACGCGGCGACGCAATTGCTTGACCGGCAAGCCCCCGATGGCAGCTTTGGCCTTTGGGGTGCGGGCGATGGGCACGCCTCGCCATGGCTTGGCGCGTATGTCACCGACTTTTTGTCGCGCGCGCAACGCGCCGGCATTGCCGTGCCGCGCCAGCCGCTGACACAAGCTTACGCGGCGCTTCGGCGCGTCGCCCGGCTCAACGATTTCGGTTCCGTGGGCTACGAGTTCGAGGTTTACCGCTGGCCGGGATCGAACGACACGACTGAACTGATGCGGTCACGTGCGGCGGCGTATGCGCTCTACGTGCTGGCGAAGGCCGGGCAGGCCGATATCGGCCAAGTGCGCTACTTCCACGATGCGCGTTTGAACAATGAGCCTTCGCCGTTGGCGCGCGCGCATGTTGGGGCGGCGCTCGCGCACATGGGCGACCGTGTCCGTTCGCGTAACGCCTTCCGTTTGGCGGAGCGCGCTTTAGGCTATCGCAATGTCGGCGATTGGTACCAGACCCCGCTGCGCGATCTCGCCGGCGTCCTCGCGCTGGCGGCAGAAGCGGGCGAGACTGAATTGGTCAATCGCCTGCGCGTGCGCCTGGAGCGTGACGCGCCCGAGGCCGAGCGGCTGATGACGCAGGAGCAAGTGCAGCTCTTGCTGGCCGCCAATTCCTTGCTGGAGCGCGCCGGGCCGGTGAACGTCTCGCTGAACGGCGCGGCAATGGCCGAGCGCCGCGTGATGGCTGATGCGCAACGCTTGGCGACTGGCTTGGTGTTCCGTAACGGCGCGCGCGGGCCGGTGTGGCGCACGTTGCAAACCTCTGGCGCGCCGCGCGAGGCGCCGCCATCGATGCAGGCGGGGTACGCGATCGACAAGCGCGTTTTCCGCATGGACGGTACGATGGCGGACCTTGACAACATTCGCCAGGGCGACCGGGTCATCATAGTCGTGTCGGGCCAGCCCGAGGGCGCGCGTTCGTATCCCACTGTGTTGGTCGATCTGCTGCCAGCGGGCTTGGAAATCGAGACGCTGCTTGGGCCGCAGGATGGATTGGGTCCGCCGCAACATGACGGCTCGCGACGTACGGGGCCGTTCTCCTGGGTTGGTGAAATCACCTACACACAAGTCGCCGAAGCGCGTGACGATCGCTTTGTCGCCTCGGCCAATCTACGCGGCAGCTTCCGCTACGCTTACATCGCGCGCGCGGTGACCCCGGGCCGCTACACGCTGCCGGCGGCGCAAGTGGAAGATATGTACCGCCCCGGCGTGATGGGCCGCACCAGCACCGGCGCGATCCGCATTTCGCCGCGCGGCGGATGAACGCGCGCGAGCGGTGTTTGTTGAGCGCCCCCGGCGTCCGCCGCGGCCCGCGCGCGGCGTTGCCGCTCACGCAAAGCGGCAAGGCCTGGGTCGGCGCGTTGCTCGCGTGCATGCTGTCCTTGTTCACGCTGGACCAGCTGTTTCCGCCGCCCCTGCAGCGCGTTCGCGAAGTGTCTCCGGTGGTCGTCGATCACAATGGCGAATGGCTGATGGCGTTCACAACGCGGCAGGGAACATGGCGGCTTGAAGCGCGGCTGCGCGAAATCGATCCGGAATTCCAGCGTCGGCTGATCGCCATCGAGGACGGGCGCTTTTGGTTTCATCCAGGCGTTGATCCGGTCGCGTTGATGCGTGCGAGCGCGGCTTACGCGCGCAGCGGGCGCATCACCCAAGGCGGCTCCACCATCACCATGCAACTCGCGCGCCTGCTCGAACCGCGTCCGCGCACGATTGCCTCAAAGCTGATCGAAATCATCCGCGCGCTGCAGATCGAACGGCGTTTGTCGAAGCGTGAAATCCTCTCCGCGTACCTCACGCTAGCGCCCTATGGCGGCAACCTTGAAGGCGTGCGCGCGGCCAGCCGCGCCTACTTCCAGCGTGATCCGCAATGGCTGGACGATGCGGAAATGGCGTTGCTGATCGCCTTGCCGCAAGCGCCCGAGGCGCGCCGGCCAGACCGCCACCAGCAAGCCGCGCGCCTCGCCCGCGACCGGGTGCTCGACATGTTCGCAAGTGTTGGCGCGATTTCTCGCCGCCGCGCCGCCGAGGGCAAGCAGAGCGCCGTGCCCGCGCGGGCGCCGTTTCCCTATTCGGCGCCGCATGCCGCGTTGGCCCTGGTCGCGGCGCACCCGGGCGAAGGCGTTGTGCGCGCCGCGCTTGACGCGCGCTTGCAGCGCGATCTTGAAGCGCTGACGCGCCGGCGCGCGAGCCATCTCGAACGTGACGCCCAGATCGCGGTGCTTGCCGTTGAGCTTGAAGGACGCGCCGTGCGTGCGCGCGTCGGCGGCGCGGGGCGCGAGCGCGCTGGCGGCTATATCGACATGACGCGCGCAATTCGCTCCCCTGGCTCAGCGCTGAAGCCATTCCTATACGCTATCGCCTTCGATGAAGGCATCGCCGCGCCGGAGACTTTGGTCCGCGATGCGCCACGCCGCTTCGGCGGTTATTTGCCGGAGAATTTCGACCGGCGCTTCCATGGCGATGTTACGCTCGAAGATGCGCTGCGCCATTCGCTGAACTTGCCTGCCGTGGCTACGCTTGAACGCATCGGCGCAAATCGCTTCCGGGCGGCGTTAACGCGCGCTGGCGCCGACGTGCGCATGCCGCATCGCGCCGATGCAGAGCCGGGACTGGCGTTGGCGCTTGGCGGCGTGGGCATCACCTTGGAAGACCTGGTGCAACTCTACGCGGCGCTAGGCGATGAAGGCCGCGCGCGTCCGCTGGTGACCGACGACGCTAGCCATCTTGCGTTCTCGCGCCGCTTCGTGCGCGCTGAAACTGCGGAGCGCGTGCTGGAAATTCTCGCAAGCTCGCCCCATCCGGCGGGTCGCGCGCCGGCGCACTTGGCGCTGGACGCACCGCGCGTGGCGTTCAAGACCGGTACTTCGTATGGATTTCGCGACGCCTGGGCTGCGGGCGTGTCAAACGGGTACGCCATTGGCGTTTGGGTCGGCCGGCCAGACGGCGCGCCTCGTCCGGGCGCCACCGGACGCAGCGAAGCGCTGCCGATTTTGTTTGAAGCGTTTGATCTGCTGGGCGTTCCCGACGAGCCCGCGCCGGCGCCGGAGCAAAATCGCACCAACGCCGCACCCGCGTTGGTGCGATTCGAGCGTGAGGAGCGCGAAGGCTTGTCGATCCTGTTTCCACCCTCGGGCGCGGAAGTGTTTGTTCTCGACTACGGCCTGCAAGCGCGCGGACTTTCACTATCCGCACGCGGCGGACATGCACCGCTGTCGTGGTACGTGGAAGGCGCGCGTGTCGACACCGAGCCCAGCAGCGGGCGCGCCATTTGGCGCCCAGCCGCGCCTGGATTCTACGAGGTCATGGTGGTCGACGCCGATGGCCAGAACGCCCAGGTGCGCGTGCGGATACGGGGTGGTTAGCCCATGGCTCGCGGTGCGCATCGAATGAGCCGGCTGTCTTCGAGTGCGGCGGTGCGGTGGACAGCGACTTGCAGATAATCGCCGTTGCTCAGCATCTTCAGCATGGCGGCGACATTGGGGTACTCGACAATGAAGGCGAGATCCCAGCGCTCCTCGGTCGGTCCAATCAACACCAGATTTGGGCTGCCCGCCCACAGCACGCGCGCACCGACCGCTGCGATGTGGGGGACGGTTCCGGCCATGTAACGCTGATAGGCAGCCTCGCCCGTCAATTCCTCGCCCGCACAGGCGTGGTCTGCCGGATAATCCGCGCGGGCGCGAAAGCGCAGCAGGTTGATCATCTGGATCGCGCCGGCCTCGCCCGCGCTGGCGAGCATCGCGGCGATTTGATCCTGGCTTGGGTTGACTGAGCCCATGACGTTCTCCTTGTCTGCCGATCAATCGCAGGCGCAAGCAGGCGCCACAATAGAAAAGGCGCGGACCCTTGTGGGGGCCGCGCCTTGATGATCGCCGCGCAATGCGGGCAGGCGGGTCAGGCGACGATCAGAGCGGCTTGAGCGAGCGCGGCGAAGGCGGCCGGGGCGAACAGCGCGAAAGCGATGGCGAGTGAAATGAACTTGGTCATGGCAGGCTCCTTGGACTGAGTAATTCTTAGTGTCTGAACTATTGATGCCGAGCGATGGCGATTTGGATGCAGGCTCACAGTGCGACAGGCTTGGTCGCCGGACGGGGCGACGCGAGCAGCGGCCTGCGCACGGCGGCGGCGAAGCGCGCTTGATATTCCGGGTGCTCGGTGCCCATCAGCCGATCCCACCAGGTGAAATAGAGCCCATAATTCCAGCCGGCTTGCGCGTGGTGGAGATCGTGGTGCGTGGTGGTGGTGAGGAAGTCGAGCCAGGGCCGCCCATCGCCGCGCGCCGGCATGAGTTCGTAACCCGCGTGGCCAAGCGTGTTGCGCACGATCTGGTGCAGCATGAACAGGCCCACGACCGGCCATTGCGTTGGCACGATCATCATCCACAGCGGCACGAAGCTGCCCATGATCGCTGCTTCACCGAGATCGAAACTGTAAGCGGTGAACGGCGAAGGGTTCATGCTCTTGTGGTGACGGCGGTGGAAGCGCCGGAACAGGCGCGGATCGTGCATGAGCCGGTGGCACCAATAAAAATAAGCGTCGTGGCCGATGATGATCAGCGCCAGGCTCACCCAGAACCAAGCTGTTCCCCAGCTTGCCGCGATGGCCGTGCCTGGGAGAAAACCGAGGCGTTCCAGCAGGAACGTGAACAGCCCAATGGTGGAGAAAATCGCGATCGACCGGATCGAGATCAAGAACTCTAACCAGAGCTGCCGCGCTGGCGGCGTGTCGGGGCGAATCTTGCGGCCGCGCAGCAGGAACGCGAACGCCACCCACAAGGCCAGCCATACGCCGACGGAGAAGATGACATAGCGCGCCAAGTCGGTTTGCATGTTCGCCAGCCATTGGCCGGCGATGTCGATGAATAAACTGAAATCCATAATCTCGTCTCCGGGCAGCTGAGGACCGGGAGCGAACCTGTTGGATTGTGCCGCGAACGTCTCGCTGCGCCTGGAAAAGCCTCGTCCGTTTCGAAATCAGCCAGGGTTTTCCGGAATCGGCGAACTTTGCGCGCGGCGAAACTCGGTCGGGGTTGCGCCGGTGGCTTCCTTGAAGGCGCGATTGAAGGGGCCGAGCGAGCCGAATCCTAAATCATAGGCGATGGCGGCGACGGTCTGGCGCGCTTTCTCCGGATCGGTCAGCACATGCTTTGCCGCCTTAATACGGCGCGCGTTCACGAAAGCGGCGAAGTTGCGGAAGCTGAGATGGTTGTTGATCAGCGACCGCAGGCGGTGTTCGGGCACGCCGATTTCTTCGGCCAAAGCGCCGATGGTCAGTCCCTCGCGTCGCCAAGCTTCGCCCGCGCCCATGAGCGCTTCGAGCTTCAGCAGCGTCGCCCGATCGGCGGCGTCGAGGTCGTTCGCCGCGGCAGGGGCTGGCGCGGCGGCGCCGAACAATTCCGCACGCACCCGTAGGAACACCGCCGCACCCGCGAGACAATAGAACGCCAGCGAAACCCCGCCCAGCAGCCGGAACCAATCCTGGAAAAAGCCCAGGCTTTCGGCGATCTCGAAGCCGGAGAGTGTCAGCACGTAAAGCGTCACCGCCGCCAGGAACGGCCCGCGCAGGCGCCGGCGCGCCTCCACCAGATCGCCGCGCCAAGAGCGGACGATGACAAACAACGCGTGCAAAGCAAAGCCGGCTTCGATGAGGTTGTGGATAATCCAGACAATGGTCTGGGCTTGGCCCCGAGTGGAGGCGCCCACAAGCCCCACTGCGGTCAGCAGCGCCCACGGCGCCAGGGTGCGCGGCGAGACCTCGCGGTCCTCGAACAGATTGACCATGAACAACCAGAACAGGCCGACCCCGCCGAAGGCGGCGAAATGGACCGGCGGTAACGCCCAGCCGATCGCGCTCCTGATTTGGGGCGAAGAATTGAGCACGAAGGCGATGGCCCCGACGCAGAACAAGATTCCGGCCAACCGTTCTGACCGACTAGCGCCGCCGATCCACAGCGCCGGGGCCATAACCACGAGAGCGCCGACCGCAACGCCGCGGGCGAGCATTTCGAGCGTGACGAGGTCAGGGTTCATGCGCGTACTCTTATGGGCGCGCCAGGCCCACAAGAAAAGGCGCGGATCCGGGGGGTGGATCCGCGCCTCGAGCGTCGCATTGGCGGGAGGGCTTAGGCGACGATCAGAGCAGCCTGGCTGAGCGCAGCGATCGCAACTGGAACAAAGACGACGAGAGCGGCAGTGAAGGCGATGAGCTTGGTCATTTCGATTTCCCCTGTTGTTGTCTTGGCGTTTGAATATGAGATGCTGCGGGTTCCTCGTTTGGATGCGCGTGCCTGTTTTTTTTCCGCGAAGCGAAACATGTCCCGTCAAAATCCAAACACAAGAAAAGGCGCGGACCTTTTGGGGCCCGCGCCTTCCTTGTTGACCGTCGCAGGCGGGTTTGGGGGGATCAGGCGACGATCAAAGCGGCTTGGCTGAGGGTTGCGAGCGCGACCGGTGCGAACAAAGCGAAGGCGGCGGCGAAGCAAAGAAACTTGGACATTTGCGGCTCCTATTAAGTGTTTCGCCGGCCAGCGGCGGTGTCTGATCTCTTGATGCACCCAAGCTAGCTTTTGGATGCAGGCCCCGCTGTGACCACGGGCACGCGCCGAATTTAGCGCCGGCGCGGCGGCGCGGGTGGGGCTGGGGGTTCGGGTGGGGCGGGCGCGTCCCAAGTCGGCCCCTCGAAGCGCACGCGGCCATCATTATTGGCGTCGCTGGCGTCGAAGAAGCGCAGGTGCTGAGCGCTGAACTCATCGCGGGAAATCGCGCCATCGCCGTTCAAATCAGATTCGTCGGCATTGGCGAACATCATTACGAACATCGGCGGGTGCGGCGGCATGGGCGCTACGGCGTCGCCGCTTCGTTCGACATGAACACGCCGCTCCACGTGGCGCTCACCTCCGCTGGTTTCGCGCTCGTCGCGGCAAATCACAGTGACGCGCCGCTCGGCGCCTTCGCCCGCGCCGGCTGGCTCGACTGTAGTCGTGCAATTGTCGCCTTCGAGTTCGGGCGCGCCCTCGGGCCCTTTGATGCGGACATCGAAGTCTTCGCCGCGATGATTCTCGCGGGTCAGGCGGTCATCGTGATTGCTGTCGAGTTCAGCGAACATGCGCTCGGCGGCGGCGGACGCTTCAGCGCGGGTCAGCCAACCGTCATGGTCGGTATCCATGTTCATGCCCACGCCGCCGTGGTGCACAATGATTTGGGTTTGGTTAGGTTGTGCGTAGGCGGTCATCGCCAGAGCGGCGAACGCCACGCCCAAGGCCAGTGTCACTCTCATCGGTTGCTTTCCTCTTTTGCCCATTGCGGGGAGATTGTGGCCCTGCTTTTGTTGCCCCGCTACGTCAGCGCTGAAACATTGCTGCAATGCGCGCGAGCGAAAAATGACAATGTTGCAGAACGTTGCAGGCTTGAAACACGCGCGCATTGTCTGGGGCGCATGATGCTCGCAGAGCAAGTGGGGAGTTGAAGTGATGCAGTTTCGGCCCATCGTTGGCGGTTTGGCGACATTCGCGATTGCATCGTGTGCGTATGCCCAAGAAACCAGTATCCAAGCGCGAAGCGAAGCGTTGGTCGCGGCGCTCTCGGGTGATGGCGCCTCGGCCTTCGAGCAGACAGCACAGCGCTCATTCTCACCCGCAGCGCTCGCGCGGCGCACGCCGGCAGCGCGAGAAGGACTATGGCGTCAGGTCCACGGTGAATTCGGTCGCATGGAGATCGTGAGTATCGAGGTTGAGGGAAATACCGCGCAGCTCCGGGTGTTGGGTGAGACCGGCAATAGGGCGCGGATCAGCATTGAGTTCGATGATTCGCCCGAGCGGCTCATCGCTGGAATTGGCATTGAGATGGGCGGCGGTGAAGAGGAGGGGCCGGCGTTCCCACAGCCGCCAATCAATGCGCGAATGTCCTCCGAGGAACTCTCGCGGGCGCTTCAACCCTGGCTCACGAATTTGTCGCAAGAGCGTGGCTTCTCTGGCGCGGTGCTGGTGGCGCGCAACGGAGAAGCGGTATTCTCCCAGGCGATTGGACAAGCCAACCGCGAGCAAGGCGCGGCAGTCACGCTCCAGACCCGATTTAACGTCGCCTCCATCGGCAAGATTTTCACACGAACGTCGATCGCACGCCTCATCCAGGAAGGCCGCCTTTCGCTTTCGGACACGATTGGGCAGCACCTTCCGAACTATCCAAACGCTGAAGCACGCGGCGCTACGATCGCGCAGCTGATAGACTTCCAAGCCGGAATCGCGGATTTCTTTGGTCCGTCCTTCGAGGTTGCCGATAAGACCCGCTTTGCATCGAACCACGACTATTTTCAGTTCGTCTCCGCGCTTCCGCAACAATTCGCACCCGGGTCAAGAACCGAGTATTGCAACGGATGCTACGTTGTTCTTGGGGAGATCATCGAACGTGTCTCCGGGATGACGTTTGAGGACTATGTGGCGCGACAGGTGTTCACACCGGCGGGGATGAGCCGGTCTGGGTATTTCAACAAAGCCAACCTGCCGAGCGACACAGCCATTCCATACACTCAGGAGGGAGCGACAGGCGCCGGGCCCATCAATGCCGCCCCCCAATTTCCAGCGGCGGGAAGTGGCGCTGGCGGGCTCTACTCGACCTTGGCCGATTTGTTGGCGTTCGAAAGCGCCCTGCGGAGCCATCGCTTGCTCAACCCCCAATGGACGGCATGGGTTCTCAACAGCGAGCCGGCCAACGGGCGCAACCAGAGCCCCATTGGGATCGCTGGCGGTACGATGGGGGCCAACGCCATTCTTGAATCCAATGGCGTCTGGACGGTAATAGTGTTGGGCAATTGCGACCCGCCGGTGGCGGAGCGCTCAGGGTTGGCAATTATGCGACAGCTTTCAGGAGGCGAATGATGATCCGAGCGCGGCCTCGCGATGGTTGAGCAGTCCGCGCGTCCGCAGGTTCTCATCGTTGACGACGACGCTGACATCCGCGAGGGCTTGGTCGAGGTATTCGAGCGCGCGGGCTTTTCCGCGTGCGGCGCGGCGGATGTCGCGGCGATGGAGCGCTCGCTCGCTACAAAGGGCGCGGACCTTATCGTGCTCGACCTGATGATGCCCGGCGAAGACGGCCTATCGGCGTGCAAACGTCTTTCCGGCAAAGGCCGCCCGCCCATCATCATGCTCTCGGCGCTGGGCGATGACGCTGACCGCATCGTCGGTCTTGAAATCGGCGCCGACGATTATCTCGCCAAGCCGTGCAATCCGCGCGAATTGGTGGCCCGCGCCCGCGCGGTGTTGCGCCGGGCCCGCGACGCCGACGGGGCATCCCCGTCCGACGCGTTGCGCTTTGCTGGCTTCCGCCTCGATATCGCCCGGCGTGAAGTGCACGATCCCGACGGCGTGGTGATTCCGCTTTCCACTGGCGAGTTCCGATTGCTGCGCACTTTCGTCGAACACCCACAGCGTGTGCTTACGCGCGAGCAATTGCTGGATTTCGCGTTTAGCAACGATACCGAGGTGTTCGATCGCGCCGTCGATGTTCAGGTGAGCCGACTGCGGCGCAAACTGGAGCGCCCTGGCGCTCCGGAGATTATCCGCACCGTGCGCGGCGAAGGATATCTCTTCGCCGTGAAACCCAGCGCGTGATGGCGTTCAGATCATCGAGGGGCCTGCCGATTGCGGCATATATGGGCCTGTTGGTTGCGCTGGCGCTGGCTGCGGCGTTTGTCGCTATCCTGGCGGTGGTGCTGTGGCTGCCGCCGCGTCCGCCTGATGTCATGCGCGCCGACGATGTTGCCGGTCATTTTGAAGCGGGCTACGCGCATATGCGTGAACAGGGCGCGCCGATCCGCGATGACGCAATGTCCTGGAGCCTACGTTCGGGCTCGCCGCGCGATTCCGGCGCCCCGCATATGCGAATGACGCGGCAACGTCTGGCCGAGCGACTGCGCTTGTCCGTTGATAGCGTTCGGATCAGCGCCACGCAGATTGTGCGAAACGACGTGTTCGTGTTTCGTGTACGCGATGCGCCTACGGATACGCGGGTCCGGGACCAGGTTGTGATTGACCTTGCGCAGGCGCCCGAGGCGCCGGTCTCGGGCCATGTCCGTCAATTCGACGTTCGCACGCCCCCGCCACTGCCAGCTGAATTGGCGGAGGCGCTGCATGCTCCAACGCCGCCAGATCCTCCGGCGCCGCCGATGTTCGCACCGGCGCCGCCAGGGGTGCTGCTGTTGTCGGGTTTTGAGATCGGGGCGCAATTGCCGGACGGTCGATGGCTGGTTATGCGCCAAGGACGCAATTGGGCGGAATTGGGTTGGATTGCGCGGGCGGCATTGGTTATCGGCGGTGCGCTGGCGACGTTGTCGCTGCTGGCGCTTTTGTTCGCGCGGCGGCTGACCCGTCCGATCCGCAATTTTGCCGACGCGGTGCAAGCGGTCGGGGTCGATCCCCAATCAGCGCCGGTGCTCGAAGAGGGGCCGCGCGAATTGCGCGGGGCGGCGCGCGCGGTGAACACGATGCAGGCGCGCCTGCGCGCGTTGATCGCTGATCGCACCAAGACATTGGCGGCTGTCGCCCACGATATGCGCACGCCATTGATGCGCTTGCGGCTCGTCGCTGAGAAAGTGGCGCCTGAGCAACGCGAACGCATGGCCAAGGAAATTGGCGAGGTTGAGGCGTTGGTCGCGAGCTTCATCGCCTTTGCACGCGATGATCCAGCCGAGGAAGCGCGCGTGCGGCTTGATTTGAGCGCGTTGTTGCAGAGCCTGGCGGACGATCACGCCGAGGGCGGGCGGAGCGTGTCCTTTGAAAGTGAGGAGCGGGTGATCATCACTGCGCAATCGCTCGGGTTGAAGCGCTTGTTCGCGAATTTGATCGACAATGCACTTAAGTATGCAAACAGCGCGCGTGTCCGCATGCGGCGTGAAGGCGGCGAAATCGTTGTCGATGTTGAAGACGACGGCCCCGGCGTGCCGCTAGATCAGCGCGAGGTCGTTTTCGAGCCGTTTGTGCGCTTGAACGAAGAAATGGGAGGGGCCGGCCTAGGCCTTCCCGCTGCGCGGTCCATCGCCCGCGCGCACGGCGGAGATATCGTCATCCTCAACGCAGGGCCCGGCGCGGTCTTGCGGGTGAATTTGCCGGGCTAGCTTAACTGTGTTTGAACCGTGCCGCCTCTTCCGAGCCCCCGGTTGCGTCCCCGGCGCTATAGGAGTGGGCGCCGGTTCCCGCCAACTTTCCGTTCGCCACGATCAGGTATTCGTCGCGAATGGGGCGTCCGTCGAAATAGCATTCGAGGATTTCGCGCGTGCCTGCGGCGTAGCGCGCTTGCGCCGAGAGCGAGGTGCCGGAAATGTGCGGCGTCATGCCGTGATGGGGCATGCTGCGCCAAGGATGATCCTTGGGCGCTGGCTGGGGAAACCAGACATCGCCCGCGTAGCCAGCGAGTTGGCCGCTTGCTAGCGCGCGCGCAATTGCGTCGCGGTCGGCGATCTTGCCGCGCGCGGTATTGATGAGGTAAGCGCCGCGCTTCATGCGCGCCAGCATTGCATCGTTGAAGAGGTGTTCGGTTTCCGGATGCAACGGGCAATTGATGGTGACGACGTCGCAATGGGGAACCATGTCGGCAGCGCTGGCGTGATAGGTGAGGCCAAGCTCGTCCTCGACTTGTTTCGGCAAGCGGTGACGGTCCGTGTAGTGCAGCTTTACGTCGAACGGCCGCATCCGCCGCAGCACCGCTAGCCCTATGCGCCCGGCCGCCACCGTGCCGACGCTCATGCCTTCGACATCGTAGGAGCGCGCGGCGCAATCGGCGATGTTCCAACCCCCGTCCAGCACCACTTGGTGCGAGGGCAGGTAATTGCGCACCAGTCCCAAAATCATCATCACCACGTGCTCGGCGACGCTGATGGAATTGCAATAGGTCACTTCGGCGACGGTGAGGCCGCGATCCATCGCCGCTTGCAGATCGACATGGTCCGAGCCGATGCCGGCGGTGATGGCGAGCTTGAGACTTTTCGCCGCCGCGATGCGCTCGCGCGTGAGGTAGGCCGGCCAGAATGGTTGCGAGATGACGATTTCGGCGTCGACCAGTTCCCGGTCGAGCGCGGAACCTGCGCCGTCCTTGTCGCTGGTGACGACCAATTTGTGGCCGCCCGCCTCCAGAAATTTGCGCAGGCCAAGCGCGCCGGACACCGATCCGAGCAATGCGCCGGGCCGAAAATCGATTGCCTTCGGAGACGGCAGTGTTTGCCCGTCAGGATATTTTTCCAGCTTCGGCAGGTCGTCGCGGGCGTAGCTGCTGGGATGCCCCCCGATCGGGTCGTCATAGAGAACGCAGACAATCTTGGCCATGGCACGCCTCCTTGCGCGCCATCCTGCGCCCCCGCTCCGCACGCGTCCATGGGCGCTGCGTCATCGCGGCGTGACCTATTCCCCGCGAAAGCGTCCGTCGCCCTCCTCCGTGACCAGCACCACGTCGGGGTTCTCTGGCGCGATGCGTTCGAACAGACCCACGTCCAAGTCCGCTTGCGGCGTGTCGCTGCGGAGCGGGGCGGCGACGCGCTCGGCGAGTTCGGTGCGTTCGGCGGGCGCCAGCGGCGCCGCCACACCCGGCGCATGCATCGGTCGCCAGAAGGTAACGCTCAGCGCGAACTTGCCTTCGCGTTCGACGATTGCGCCAAGGCCGCTGCGCACCAATTCGCCCCAACGCTTCATCAGCTGCTTGTGGTCGATATAGAGGTTTGGCAGCGTCTCCTGCGCCATTTCGGCCGGCGTGCCCAAGAGCACGCGCGCTTGCTCAGGCGTGCGCGCTTGGCCAAGCGGTTTTTTGGCGGCGGCTTCCCCGGTGCGCGCCACCGGGGCGGGCGGGGCCGGGCGCCAATAGCGCATCGCCACGCGCCAAAGGCCGTCGCGCCAAAAGAGTTCATAGATACCTGAGCCGTAAAGCTCCGGCACATTGGCCTCGGCAAGCTCAGGGCTCTCAAATCCGTTCGGCAATTCCTCCAACGCCAGGAACACGGGGGCGCCCGCAAGGTTGGTTGCCTCATCTTCAGTCCGCGCACGCTTCGCGTCCGGGGAACGCGCCGCCGCAAGGTTCGCCGCCAGGGGGAAAATACTCATACGCGGGTGTGCTATCTTTCTCCACGGACCGCCGCTGACATCGCCCTGTCATCGGAAGCAGCCAAGCTCTATGACCTAATTGTCAGCGAAAAGCCGTGGGGCGCCAAGCATGTTGCATCGTCGCTGGAGTTTGGCCGCCATGGTGCTGGCGCCGATGCTGGCGCTGGCCGCGTGCGATCAGATTGGCGCCGTGTGGGATCGCGTGCGCGGCGGCGGCGCAGCGGCGCCGGGGCCGGCGCCGCTCGATTCTGTGCCGTTGGAGGCGCGCGCGCTCTCCGGTTCGATCCAGCCGCAGGACCAGATTGAGGCTTTGCTCGCCCCCGAGCCGGTGTTGATCGCGCCGGGGCAAATCCTGGTGGGGGCGTTGGTTGACCGAGAGCTGGCCGAATCCGCCAGCGAACTGGGCCTTGCCAGCAATTTCGTTCGCTCGTTGCGCGCTGAGGGAATTGAAGCGCTCGAGCAATTGCCGGAGGCGATGATCGAGCAGGTGCGGGCGCGCGCCGAAACCGAGGCCGCCGAGACGGCGCGAGCGGCGGTGCGCGATGTGCTAGGGCGTTTGGGGATCGAAGGCGAGATTGAGGTCCGGGCGGGCGGCGTCCTCACCCTGAATCTAACGCCTGAGCGCGCGAGCCCCACGGTCTTGCAGTTTTCTCAGCGGAACGGCGAGGATCAAGCGCTGCCTGCGGCGATCGAGTGGAACGACGCCGACCGCTGCCCACGCATCGTCACTCAGGGCCAGTTGGAAGCCGATGTAACACTGGCCATGCGCTGCGCTATTCAACGGCTCACCGCGTCACGCCAATTCGCCTATGTGGAGCCCAATTACATCGCCGCCTCTGGGCTCTCGCGGCCCCCGCGCCAACAACCGCCGCAACCCGCACCGCAACAGCAACCGCGCCCCACCTCGCAGCCGCCGGGGGCCACGCCGCCGCCTTCGCCCCCGCGCGTTGGCGGCGCGCCAAACGATCCGCTGTTCGCGCTGCAATGGCAGTTCCGCGCCCGCGGCGCCGGCGAGGGCCAATCCCAGGGCGGGGCCGGCTTCGCGTCGTTTTGGCAGGCTCAGCACATAGGTTCACGTCAAGTGCGCGTGGCGGTGATCGACACCGGCCTCGACCTCACCCACCCGGACGTGGCGAATTCGATCAATGTGACGACCGGCATCGATCTCATCACCAATCCTGAGCGGGGCGGCGATGGCGATGGCGTTGATACCGATGCGCAAGATTCTGGCGATCGCTGCGGAACCGCGACCGAAAATTCCTATCATGGCACCCATGTCGCCGGCACGATCGGGGCGGCGGCCACCAATGACCGCGTTGGTGTCGCGGGCGGGGCCTGGGATGTCACCATCATTCCGGTGCGCGCGCTTGGTCATTGCGGCGGGGAATTGGCGGATATCGTCTCCGGCATACGCTGGGCGGCGGCGATCGCGTCGGCCACAGCTGCGGACGGCAGCCAAATCGTCAATCGCACGCCGGCTGACGTCATTAATCTGAGCCTCTCGATCCAAGCGGCATGCCCGGCGTCGATGCAAGCTGCGATCGATGCGGCGGTTGCGCGCAATGTCGTCATTGTCGCCGCCGCTGGCAACAAGGCCAACCAAGCGGCGCTTTACGCGCCGGCCAATTGCAACAACGTCCTCGTCGTCGGCGCCAGCGACGCTCGCGGCGAGCTTGCGTTCTATTCGAACTTCGGCGCGCAGGTTGATATCCTGGCGCCAGGCGGGGACCTATTCGCCGATAGCGACAATGACGGGCGCCCCGATGGGATACTCTCCACGCGCGCGACGCAGGCTGGCTGTTATGATCCAGCCAACCAGAACTCTGCCGATCGGTGCTTCTACTCGTTTCTGCAAGGCACTTCGATGGCGGCGCCGCACGTATCGGCGGCGTTGGCGTTGCTGGCTGCCGAGACTGGCCTGCGCGGGACGCCCTTGGAAGACGCTTTGATGACGCGGGCGCTGACGCCGCATGGGGCCAATTTTGGCGAAATTGAGTGCGCGCGTTCGCGTAATGCAAGTCCGATGCGCGCTGGCTCGGCGATCTGCGCGCGGCTCAGCGGCCGCGGCGCGCTTGATTTGACGCGCGCGGTTTCGCCTCCCCCATAACCTCTGCTTTACGGAAGGAGCGGCTGTGGCCAAGCTGGAAGACATGGATGTGAACGCCTTGCGCTTTTGGGGGATCGTGACCAGCGCGGCGCTGATGGCAGGCGCGTTGCTGGTTGCTGCGCCTTGGCGCACCTCTGCGCGGGCCGAGATGGCTGTGGGTGCTTTAGAGCAGATTACGCAAGATCAGCCGCCCGCTGACGCGCCGGTGTCTTTTCTTGTGCGCTTTCGCGGCGATGGTCCAATCGCGCGCGCCCAGGCCTTGGCGCAGCGAGGGCGCGAGATGGAGGCGGGGGCCATGGTCGCGGCGCAAGTGGCGCGGCAGCGCGCGCTGCGCGGCCTCTGCTTTGATCGCTTCACCGTCGGCGCCGCCGAGGTCGTGCTGCGTTCGTGTGCGCCGATAGCGGCGGAAGAGCGCGCGACAGTGCAGGCCCGCTGGCTGGCGCGGTTGCGCGATATACGTGCGGTCGCCTATGCCGACTTGAACGCGACGCTGGCGCAGGAGCACGCGCCCGGATGAGGAGAGACAGAGCCATGGATTTCGGCGCGCCTGCCTTTATCGGCGGTTTTGAAGAACGCATTGTCGCCACTGTCGACGGACTGACGCTGTCCGTGCGCGACTACGCGCCGCTACTGCCGGTGACCGGCCTGCCTGTGATCTGTCTGCATGGGCTCACCCGCAATGGCCGCGATTTCGAGGTGATCGCCCCGCGCATCGCCGCGCTCGGACGGCGCGTGATCGCACCTGACATGCGTGGGCGCGGCAAGTCCGCCAACGATCCAGATCCTGCGCACTACGTGCCGGCGGTGTACGCGCAGGACGTGCTCTCGTTGCTCGACAAGCTGGAAATCCCGGAGGCCGTGTTTGTCGGCACTTCGATGGGCGGCATTATCACCATGGTGGTGGCCGCGCTGGCGCCGGGCCGCATCGCTGCGGCGGTGCTGAACGATATCGGCCCCAAGCTGTCAACCGAAGGCCTTGCGCACATCGCAACCTATGTTGGCCGCGTGCAACCTTGGCCGTCCTGGGAAGCCGCCGTCGAAGCTGTGCGCGCCATCGCCAGCCCGGCGTTTCCCGAGCGGCTGGGCGATGACGCTTTCTGGAGTGCATTTGCGCGCCGCACCTTCCGCGAGCGCGAGGATGGACAGGTGGAGGCCGATTACGATCCCCACATCGCGCTTGCATTCGCCGATGTCGCCGACGGCCCGCCGGCCGATTTGACGCCGTTGTTTCAAGCCCTAGTCCAAAAGCCGATGCTCTCAGTGCGCGGCGGCATCTCAAATCTGTTCGCGCCGGAAACGGTCGCCTACATGCAGGCGCTGAAGCCAGATATCGTCACCGTGGAAATTCCCAACATCGGCCACGCGCCGATGCTGGACGAGCCCGAAGCGTGGGACGCAGTGTTGGATTTCTTGGCGCGGGTTCCCTAAAGCGCCCGCTTGAACAGTTCGTCGTACTTGTCGCCATCGAACGGCACGGCGTTGCCGCTGGTGGCGATGTCGCTCACGGCGTAGTCGCGGGCGCCCGGCCAGTGCGCATCGTCGACGCCCATGGCTGAGAGTGACGCTGGCAGCGCGAGGCGGGCGTTTAGATCGGCGATTGCTTGCGGCAGGTCGGCATTCGGCGCGAGCCCCATTGCGCGGCGGATGCGGACGAATTTTTCCTCCGCAGCAGTGCCGATCATCGACAGCGAATGCGGCAGGATCACCGCGTTGAGCGTACCGTGGTGGAGCTTGAGTTCGCTGATGCGACCGAGCGCGTGGCTGAGCCCGTGCACGGCCCCCAGACCCTTCACGAACGCGAGCGCGCCTTCGAACGAGGCCATCATCATGTGCCAGCGCGCGTCGCGGTCGTTTCCATCCTTCACTGCGCGTTCGAGATATTTCATGGCGCGTTCGGCGCCGTCGAGGCCAATCGCCTCTGCTGGCGGGTGGACCGCCGGCGAGAGCACCGCTTCAATGCAATGGGTCATCGCGTCCATGCCGGTGGCCGCTGTGAGCAGCGGCGGCAGGCCAAACGTGAGTTCCGGATCACAGATCGCGGCGGCGGGGATGAGGTGGGGGGAAACGAACGTCTCTTTGCGTCCGTTCTCGAGGATAACGATCGCGCCCACTGAAACTTCGCTGCCGGTGCCGGCGGTGGTCGGTATTGCGACGAGCGGCGGCAGTTTTGTGATCAGCCGCGTGCCGCGCTCGGTTACGCCATAACGCGCTAACGGCGGCTCATGCGTCGCCAGCAGGGCTGCCGTCTTAGCGAGGTCCATCGCAGAGCCTCCGCCCAGCGCGATGATGGAATCGGCGCCGGCGGTGCGGTAGGCGTCCGCCGCTGTGCGCACCGCCGCTTCGGTCGGGTTGGCCGGCGTCTCGGCGAAAATCCCAGCGGGGGCCGCGCCCAGGGCGGCGACCAGACGTTCGAGCAGGCCGCTGGCCTTGATGCCTGGGTCGGTGACGATGAACGGCCGGGCGGCGCCTAAGCCCTTCAGCACCTTGGGCAATTGCCCCAGTGCGCCGAAATCGAACGTGCACTGGGTGAGGTAGTTCATGATGGCCATGAGCGATGCTCCGTTCGCATTCCTGGTAGCGGCCCCCGCGTCATTTGTCGAAGCCTGAAAGGATGTGGTTCGGTGGTGGACTTGAAGGGCGGCGCCGCTAGTGTCCCGGCGCATGAGTGAAACGGTTCTCGAAATTTCAAAGCTCGCGGTGAGCTTCGATACCCCTGACGGAGAGGTCGAGGCGGTCAAGGACGTCACGCTCTCGATTCGCAAGGGCGAATGCCTTGGCATTGTCGGCGAGAGCGGCTCCGGCAAGAGCCAGACCTTCCTATCCGCCTTTGGCCTGACCTCCGCGAATGCGCGCGTGTGGGGCAATGTCAAATTCCAGGGCCGCGACGTGCTCGGCCTTAGCCGAAAGGACCTTGACGGTGTGCGTGGCCGCCATGTGGCGTTCGTATTCCAAGATCCGCTAACCGCATTGACCCCCCACCTTTCTATCGCGGCGCAAATGGGAGAGGTGCTCGCGCATCACTTTCAAATCACCGGCGCCGCCGCGCGCGGGCGGGCGGTTGAATGGCTTGAGCGCGTGCGCATCCCTGACGCGGCGCGTCGCCTGCGGCAATACCCGCACGAGCTTTCGGGCGGCATGCGTCAACGGGTGATGATCGCCATGGCCATGATGTGCGAGCCGGCGCTTCTGATCGCCGACGAGCCCACGACCGCGCTCGACGCCACCGTGCAGGCCCAGGTGCTCGATCTGATCGAGGATTTACGCAAGGACACCGGAACCGCGGTGGCGCTGATAACCCACGACATGGGTGTGATCGCGCGCATGGCTCAGCGTGTTGCGGTGATGCGCGCAGGCGAGGTCGTCGAAACCGGCTCGGTGGATGAGATCTATTCCGCGCCCAAGGCTGAATATACGCGCATGCTGTTAAAGGCGGTGCCTCGCATAGACGGCGAGAGGGCCTATGACTTGCTGGCGCCGGACGCTGGTGCGCCGATCCTCAAGGTCGACGATTTGCGTGTGCACTTCCCGATCAAGCTCGATAGCGGGTTGTTCAGCAAATCCAAAATGCTGCGCGCGGTTGATGGCGTGAGCTTCGACCTGAAGGCGAGCGAGACATTGGGGATTGTCGGCGAATCCGGCTGTGGCAAATCCACGCTTGCACGCGCAGTGGTGCAGTTGTTGCCACGTACAGCCGGGGCAGTGACGTTCCTTGGCCGCGAGCTCTTGCCAAACGAGCAGAAGGCCATCCGCGCAGCCCGCGAGGACTTGCAGATCGTGTTCCAAGATCCGTTGGCGAGCCTCGATCCGCGCATGAGTTTGGGCGCCTCGATCGCCGAACCGCTCATCGCCTTCGCGCCGGAGCTGAACCGCGGCGGCCGAGAAGAGCGCGCCAAGGAGATCATGCGCCAAGTCGGGCTCGACACCAATTTGATCAACCGCTACCCGCACGAACTTTCCGGCGGGCAAAACCAGCGCGTCGGCGTGGCGAGGGCGATGATCTTGAAGCCGAAGCTGGTCGTCTGTGACGAGGCGGTGTCGGCGCTCGATGTGTCGATCCAGGCGCAAATCCTGAAGCTGTTGGCGGATTTGCAGCGCGAGTTCCAGACCAGCTTTCTGTTCATCAGTCACGATCTCGCCGTGGTGCGCGAGGTGTCGCACAATGTGTTGGTGCTTTATTTGGGCCGCGCCGTCGAATATGGGCCTGCGGAGGTGATCCTGCGCGATCCGCGTCATCCCTATACGCGTGCGTTGCTCGCGGCGGCGCCAACCCCGGACCCGGAAATTGCCCGCAACAAGCCGCGCGTGCGTTTGGTTGGTGATTTGCCGAGCCCGCTCGATACCCGAGCGCCGTTGCGGTTTTTGAAGTCGCGCGTGATCGATGACGCCGATGCGGAGCAACATCGCCCGCAATGGATCGAGGTCGGCGCCGGCCATTTCGTGGCTGAGCACGATCCGCCAGAAAGCGCGGCGGCTTAGCCGGCGCGGGAAAAGCAAGCGATAGCCATGGACTTTGCGGCGTTTCCCCGCTCAAAATAGCGGTCTTGATCATCCGGGGAAAGCAGATGCGAATCTTGGTTCTGGCCGCCGCCGCGCTGGCGACGCTCGCCGTTTCCGCTTCGGCCCAGACGGCGCCGCAGCGCATCGAGCGGGGCGCGTTGCGTGTCGAAAATGTGCCGGAGACGCCCCCGGACGTCGCCGAGCGTTTGCGTCAGTACGTCAATACCCGCAGCGCTGGCTTCGCCGATTGGCTGCCCGACGGCGGGGTGCTGATTTTTACACGCTTTGGCGATACCGTGCAGCTGCACCGGGTTGAGCGTCCCATGGGCGCGCGGACGCAGCTCACGTTTTACGAGGAGCGGATCACCGGCGCTTCGCTGCGTCCGGGATCGCAGGAAATCTTGTTCACCCGCGATGTCGGCGGCAACGAAGACTTCTCCGGCTATATGCTTGACCCAAGCACAGGACGAACGCGGCAGGTCACTGAGCCGGCAACTCGCAATGAGAGCTTCATTTGGAGTGACGACGGGCGACAGATCGCGTGGTCCTATGTGCCCAACGCGGAGCCCAACTACGATGTGTACGTGGGCGACCCTGCTAATGCGGTCGCGCGCCGGCGGGTGTTCGACGGCGAGGGCGCGGTCTTCCCGATCGACTTCTCCGGCGACGGCGCGAAACTCCTGTTGCAGCGGGCGATCTCGATCGCTGAGGGTCAATTGTTCGTGCTCGATATCGCGGCCAACGCGCTGACGCGGATTACGCCCGATCTCACTGTTGCTTACGGCGGCGGCGAGTTTACGCCCGATGGCGGCGCGGTGATCGTGCTTTCGGACGAAAATTCGCAATTCCAGCGACTCGTGCGCGTTGATCTGGTGAGCGGTGAGCGCTCGGTGATGACGTCGGAACTGAACTGGGGGATCGAGAGCTTCGATCTTTCCGAAGACGGGCGCACGCTTGCCTATGTGGTGAACGAAGCCGGGAGTTCCAGCTTGCGGCTTATGGATGTGCGAACGCTGCGGGCGCTGCCGGCGCCGCACTTGCCGGCTGGGATCGTCAGCGGCGTCACCTTCGACCATCAAGGCCGCCGTTTGGGGTTCACGCTCAACAGCGCCACTGCCCCAGGTGATGTCTACAGTTGGGACCTTCGCTCGCGCAGCTTGACGCGCTGGACCCAAAGCGAGACCGGCGGCATCCCGCAATCGGCGTTCGTGGCGCCGGAACTCATCAATTGGCGCTCGTTCGATGGCCGCGAGATCACGGGTTTTATCTATCGCCCGCGTACGCCCGGCCCCCACCCCGTGATCATCAACATCCACGGCGGGCCCGAAAGCCAATTCCGCCCAGGATTCTCGTCAACCATTCAATACTGGGTCAACGAACTTGGCGTTGCGGTGATCGCGCCAAATGTGCGCGGTTCGGATGGCTATGGAAAGGATTTCCTGGCGCTCGACAACGGCCCGCGACGCGAGGATTCGGTGCGGGATATCGGCGCTTTGCTCGATTGGATTGATGCGCAAGAGACACTCGATGGCGAACGCGCGATGGTTTATGGTGGCTCGTATGGCGGCTACATGGTGCTCGCCTCCATGACCCGTTACAATGATCGCCTAGCCGGCGCGGTTGATATCGTCGGCATCTCCAATTTCGTGTCGTTCCTGGAAAACACGTCGGGTTATCGGCGTGACTTGAGACGCGTGGAGTATGGCGATGAGCGCGATGCGGATATGCGCGCGACGTTCGAGCGAATTTCGCCGCTGACGAATATCTCGCGGGTCACCAAGCCCATTTTTGTGGTCCATGGTTTCAACGATCCGCGGGTGCCGGTGTCCGAGGCTGAACAAGTACTCGCGGCGGTGCGACGCAATGGCGGCGACCCATGGCTGATGATCGCGATGAACGAAGGTCATGGTTTTGCCCGGCGCGAAAACCAGGAAGCCCAGCGCGAGGCCGAGACGCTATTTTTCCGCCGGGTGCTGAGGCTCAACTAACCGCGTATTAGCTCGTGCAGCCGATCACGCAACGAGGCCGGCGTCTCATCGACGAGGTCCTTGGAGACTTCGGCGCGTACGCGGGCCATGGCTGCGGTCGGCAGGTGCTGGCGCAACAGGCCGAGTGCGCGCGGCGGCGCGGCGATCACGAGGTGATCGAACGCCCGCTGCTTTTCCGCCGTGCCGATGCGCGCTGCAAGGCGGTGCAAAAATCTGCTCTCGGCTTCCTCGTGGGGAACGCGGTCGCCATCCATGGCGTGGCGGCCATCGCCGATGCGGTCGAAGCTGCGCGGCGGGCGATCCTGCGGCTCAATTTCGTCCTCGGGTCCGATCACCATTGACCAATCGCTAGGCTCGGTGAGCGCGTCGCCGCGCTTGGCCTCAATCAGGACACGCGCGCGCCGCCCGTCAGCGACGAGAAGCCAAACCGGGCCGTGTTGCAGCATGGGGCGTCTCCCTAATTGCCGCACCATCGCTTGAAAGCACCCCGTCATACTTGCGCGAAAACAAAACGGGCCGCGCACCAAAAGTGCGCAGCCCGAAAGCAGCTCATATGCTGGCTGAAGCTTTAGCGCACAGGCTCCAGGAAGTCGTTGCTGACCCAGCCGGTGTTTTGGTTTTCGTCTTCTACTTGCCACCACACGCCTTCGCGCTCGCCTGACGGAAAGACGATCGCGCCAGCTGGCAGGTTGCGCACCACGCTGCCGCCGCCTGCACGCGAGCGAATCGGCGTGGCCGCTGTCGTGCGATAGCTTTGCTGTGGCGCAACTGCCGCGGCCGTGGAGCTGGTGTCCAGCACGCCAAGTTGGCCAATCAGCTGGGTGTAGGCGTCGATGAACGCGATGGTGACGACGCGGCCGATCGCGGTGTCGGTGTAGCCGCCGAGGGCGGCGCCGCCGCCGCCGAGGAACCCGGCCCCGCCCCAGGTGAAGTTGCGGTTGGTGGCGTTGCCTTCGGTGGCGAATGATTCTGTGGTGCGCACGTTCGCCAGCGTTAGTGTAGTTTGCGCCGTTTGGTTGCGAACGCCCATGCCGCCGATGACGCCGCCTAAGCTGCCGCCGATCACCCCGCCAAGCGCCGCGCCAACGCCGCCGCCGCTTGAATTATTGTCTTGGGCGATCACGTCGGCCAGCAAAACGTAATCGGCTGCACGAACTTGGCCGCCGCCGACATTTGAGCCGCGCTGCAAATTGCCTTGCCCTGCGAGTTCACGTTCGCGCATCGCGGCGTCGAGCCCCGCGCCGCGCTCGACCACCGTGAAGCAGCCCGATTGCTGGATCACAGTCCGCAGCAGACCCGCTGGGGGCTGCAGGCGGTATTGCGTCCAGCCGGCGGTATCGCCGTTGGTGATTGAAATGGTGCCGACATTGCGGGTGCAGCGCGGCACCTGGGGAGTTTGGCTTTCCGCCGCTCGGGGCTGCGCTTGGGCTTCGGCGGCAATCCCGCCGGCGACTATCACCGCCATCGCCAACGCACTGAAAATTCGACGCATTCTTCACCCTCCATCGCGCGCGAGCCGAACGAAGCTTCGCGCCGCCCTGAATCCCTCGCCGGTGGCATAGCATGTGATTTGCCGGCGGTCACGCGCAGCGGCGGGCTTTTAGAGGCAGCGCGCGGGGTATCCGGCGGTTGTCATGGCTTCGATGATTTCGCTGGTGTGCTGAGCATCGCGGGTCTCGATTTCAATATCGAACTCAACACCTTTAGCCGGCGCGTCCAACGTCATGCGGTGATGGGCCACCTGCAAGATGTTGCCACCCTTGTCGCCGATGATGCGGGTGACGACCGCAAGGATGCCGGGCCGGTCGTCGCCAATGAAGCGGAGCACGGCGATGCGCCCCTCGCGCACAAGCGAACGCTCAAGCACCGAAGCGAGCAGGCGTACGTCTATATTGCCGCCGGAAAGCACGATCCCGGCATTGACGCCCCGAAACTTCTCCGGCGCCGACAGCAGCGCGGCAAGCGTCGCCGCGCCCGCGCCCTCGGCAACAGTGCGCTCGGTCCCGACATAGAGCGCGATAGCACGTTCGAAATAGGATTCCTCGACGGCGATGATGTCCTCGATCAATGGCTGCGCCAGCGCGAACGGCAAGTCGCCAACCTGCTTTACAGCGATGCCCTCGGCGATGGTTTGCCCGCCGGAGTGCACTGTCTCCCCACGCGTTCTCGCCGCAAACGAGGGGTACATCGCCGCTTCGACGCCGATGATGCGGATCTCCGGCTTGAGCGCCTTGGCGGCAATGGACATGCCCGCAATCAGCCCGCCGCCGCCGATCGGGATCACCAGCATGTCCAGCTCTGGCGCATCGGTGAGCATTTCCAGCGCCGCCGTGCCTTGACCGGCGATGACGGCGGCGTCGTCAAAGGGGTGCACGAACACCAGATTGCGCTCTTCGCGTAACTTCAATGCATGCGCGTAGGCGTCGTCGAATGTGTCGCCTTCGAGCACGATCATGGCGCCGCGCGCGCGGGTCTGCTCGACCTTCACGTTGGGCGTGCCGCGCGGCATCACGATTGTGGTTGGCACGCCTTGCGCTTGGGCGTGGTGGGCGAGCGCGCGTGCGTGATTGCCGGCCGAGGCCGCGATAACGCCGCGGCGGCGTTCATCTGCGGTGAGCTGCAGGACTTTGTTGAGCGCGCCACGCTCCTTAAAGGCGCCGGTCTCGTGCTGATTTTCGTATTTGACCCAGATATCAGCGCCGGTGATGCGTGAAAGCGCCGGTGAAAACCGCGTCGGCGTCCGCTCAATGCGACCGGCCAGGCGCGCGGCGGCTTCGAGGATCGTGGCAAAGGTGACGGCGGGTTGATCGGGGGTCATGACTTGCGCACAACCCTATCGGCGCTGCGGCAGCGGTTCAACAACTACGCGGCCAGCGCTCGCAGCAAATCGAGCCGGCGCATGGCCTTGCCGGGGAGGGCGGCCAGGCGCGGTTGCGGCAAGCGCTCAATGCCGGCGCGCAACGAATATTCAGCGCGCCTCACGGCCCCTGACCAGGAACCGCCGGTCGCCGAACCCCAAGCCAGCATTCTTTGCGTGGTCGAGAGTTGGCGTTTGAATTGGTAGTCTCCGGGTCCGAAGTCCACCTCGGCTAGTCCGTGGTCGCCCGCCCAGCCTGTCGCCCAGCGCGCCAAGTGCACGCCGGGAGAATAAGCGTCGAACTGGGCGTCGTGGGCAAGCAACCAAAAGTGCAGCACGCGGGCGCTGCGCAGACAAAGTGCTGCGGCGATCATGCGTTGGTCGATGCTGAGCGAAAACATGACGCCGCCAAATTGGCTGTCGCGGGCATCGAAACACGCCGCCACGACGCCGTGCACCCAGGGGGTCGCCCAGATCGCTGGCTGACCGCTGCGCATGAGCTGGTCGTTCTTCCAGCTGAGCAATGCTTCAAGGTTGGTGCGGTCCGTGGATGACGCGCGAAACTCAAGCGCACCATGCTCTCGTTCGAACTTGCGCTTCTTCTTGTCGGTCTGGCGCACGAACTCGGCGCGCTTCAGTTTGAGCGCGGCCTCGTAGAGGTCTCTGCAGCCGCTTGTCTCGGCGATCCACGAGCCTTCTGCCCCGGCCGCCGCGCCGTCCAGGATGGACTGATCGTTGGGCACATGGGTGAGATCGATGCGGCCGACTTTGAGGGCGCGGCAGAGCGCGGCCGGCTCAATGGCGAGATTGGCTTGGCCGATGACGCCTTGATAGTCGGCGATGGGCGCACCAAGCCCCATGGCGGCGAAGCGCGACAGGCGCTGTGCCGGGAAAAAGCCCGCGCCGCCATCAATGACGCACACCCGCGCATCATCGCGCATGGCGCCGATGATCTGGGTCCATTCCGGCGTGAAGTAGGGGCTTTGCAGGCTTGGGCGCCCGATTTGATAGGCGCGCCAGCGCGCGGCCTCCGCTGGCCCCAGTTCCCTAGGGTGTATCGTTTCGACACGCACGAAATTCGCCTCACGCTGTTCGCGCTGGCGGCGACGCAAGACCCGTTCCCGGTCTTAGCGGGGCGGCTTGCCGCGCACCGCGCGCCCTATCGGCAAGCCGGAGCGCCCGGCGACGAAGTCGGCGACAAAAGGCTGAAACGAGGCCGCGCTCACGGCGATGTAGATAAACGGCCCGCTGGGGTTGGAGCGGAAGTTGGAATCGACGCCGATGACCTCGAAACCCCGCCCGCTGCGCACCACGAAAGAAGAGCCGCTGTCGCCGCGTGTGGTGTCGCACTCGTGCGCGAACGTGTGGTCCGGATAGATCTCAACCATGTGGCAGCGCTCGTTGGCCGAGAGCGTGTCGCCGGTGTCCCAGGAATAACCAGCTTGATAGAGGTCGGCCGCGCGCGCCGCCGTGCGACCATCGCCGGTGAGATTGCGCACGCCGGCAAAACCAAGGCGTCCTCCCACCGGCGAATCGAGCCGCAGCAGCGCCCAGTCGAGCCCGTCGATCTCGTCGCCCGCGTTGAAAAGCCGATAGTCAAAGCGTGGATTCACCATGTACGCGGTGCTGCGCGCCTGGCCGCCGCCGGCGGCGGGCTCGAAGCGTCCGCCGGCTTCAACGCCGCCATCGGTATGAATGCAATGCGCGGCAGTGACGATGACGTCGCGCGCGATCAAGGTGGCGCTGCAGCTCTCGCCCGCGCCATTGATGAAGCGGCCCATGAAACGCCACGGCGCCTGCTGCGCATTGACGCGCACGCGGTCGTCGCGGCCAAAGAAATGGTCGTTGATGGTGAGCGGGCGATTGCGACCGTGGCAGTCGGAGCGATCTGTGCGCACGGCGCAGCCGCTACTGCCGCGACCTGGTTCTTCGCAGATATCGTTGAACGAGGTGGCGCAATTGTCAGTTTGGTTTCGCATCCAGGAGATTTGGCCGCAATCGGTGCGGTCGGTCCCTTGCACGCATGCGCCGGTGCCGAAATTCGGTTCGTCACACTCCCCATCGCGCGCCCACCGGCATGAATCGTTTTCGCCTGCGCGCAAGGCGCGGCAATCGGAGAAATCCGTGCCCATTGTGCAGGCGCCGGTGCCGATGTCAGGATCGTCGCATTCATTGTCATGGGCCCACCGGCAGCTGTCATTGCCGCGTGTGGGCTTGGCGCCTCGGGTCTGCTTGCCGATGACCGGCGCACGTTCGAGCGAAAACGCGCTGGCTGTCACTGCGCCCGCCAGGTCGGTCACCGAGACCCCGCCTGCTTGCCCAATGACATGGCTGACGCCAAGGCACGCAATAATGGTCGCCGCTGCCGCCAATCTTCTCATGTCGCAAACTCCCGCCCGCTGGGGCAAGCTAACCCGCTTCGTGCTGGTGTGGAAACCGCGCAAAACAGGAGCGGCGCCTAGCCGGCTTGATCTCGTAGCCGGGGTCTGGAACAAGCCCTCCCGATGCCCGCGCCCATCCTCCATATCGGCAATAAGAATTACTCCTCCTGGTCCATGCGGCCCTGGCTGGCGCTGAAATGGGGGAAAATCGCCTTTGAGGAAAACCTCATCCCGCTGGGCGGGGAGGGATACGGGCGCTCAGAGATCAAGGAAGTGCGGGCGGTGTCGCCCAGCGGGCGGGTGCCGGCTCTGCATGTGGGCAATGCGGTGATCTATGAGAGTTTGGCCATATGCGAGTGGGCGGGGGAGAAGGCGCCGTCTTTGTGGCCCGTCGATCCTCTGGCGCGCGCGCAAGCGCGTGCGGGCGCATCGGAAATGCACGCAGGCTTCCCGGCGCTGCGGCGGGACATGTCGATGAATGTGCGACGGCGCATGGCGCGTGCGCCGACTTGGCCCGACGATACGCGTGCTGATCTCGCGCGCCTGTTCGATTTGTGGCGCGATGCGTTGGAGCGGGGTGGGGGGCCGTTCTTGTTCGGCCATCGCAGTATTGCCGATGCGATGTTCGCACCAGTAGCGACCCGCCTGCGCAGCTACGCGGTTGAGATGCCCCCGATCGCGCGAGCCTATAGCAACGCCATTTTCAACGACGCCGCCTTTCAGGAGTGGGAGCGCGACGCCGAAGCGGAACCTTGGTCCATCGAACAAACGGAAGTGCTCTACAGATGATAAAATTTGTGTTCTTGGCTGCTGCGACGCTCGTGTTCAGCGCCTGCAACGATAGCAGAGGCGGCGTGATGCGCGAAATCCAGCGTGCCGAACAGGAAGAGGCTAGCGCCGTTGAGCCGCCGGTGTCGTTGCCGTCTGGGCTTGAGATCCAGTTTCAACGTCGCGGACCCGACCAGGCTCTGGCTCGTCCCCCAGCGGAGGCGGTTGTGCTTGTGCACTACGAAGGTAGCCTGGTGGCCGATGGCAGCGTGTTCGATTCCTCGTTTCAACGCGGCGAGCCCGTTGATTTTCCGCTTCCCGCTGTCGTTCGCGGCTTCTCGGAGGCGATCCAACAGATGCGCCCGGGCGACGAATTGATTGCGACCTTTCCGGCCGAACTGGGCTATGGCGCTGAAGGGCGTCCGCCGGTCATCCCGCCGAATTCTGCGCTCCGATTTCGCATCCGCTTGTTGGCGTATCAGGGCGCAGATGGGCAGGTGGTGGGGACGCCATGAGCGATGGCGTTGGGGCGACGCTTGAAATCCTGGCGCGGCTCATCGCTTTCGACACCACTTCGCGCAATTCCAATTTAGCCCTGATCGAATGGGTGGAGGCGTTTCTCGCCGCACGCGGAATCGCGTCGTCGCGCGTAGCGAATGCAGACGGCGCGAAGGCCAATCTTTACGCTTTGGTCGGGCCAGCATGCGAGGGCGGCGTCGTGCTGTCAGGGCACACAGACGTCGTGCCCGTCGATGGCCAATTCTGGTCGAGCGATCCATGGACGCTGAGTGCGCGCGGCGACAAGCTCTATGGGCGCGGAACCGCCGACATGAAGACCTTTTTGGCGCTGGCGCTCGCACATATCGATGCGGCGCAAGCCGCGCCGCTCAGGGCGCCGTTGATCTTGGCGTTCTCCTACGACGAGGAGGTCGGCTGCCTCGGCGCGCCGGCGCTGATCGAGGAAATCGTGCGGGCGCTCCCCAGGCCCGCCGCCGTCATCGTTGGTGAGCCAACGAACATGAAGGTCGTGTCCGCGCATAAGGGCGTGCGGTCCTTTGTCGTCGAAATTGTCGGGCGCGAGGGGCATTCGAGCCTGCCTGACGGCGGTGTCTCCGCAATTATGGAGGCGCACAAGCTCATGTCGCTTATCGTTGCTATCGGCGAGGAAGCGCGCGCGGCCACGCACGCGCATTTCGTTCCGCCTGGGCCGACGCTCACGATCGGGCGCATCGAAGGCGGCACTGCGGCCAACATCCTGGCGCGGCGCTGCGCGTTGGTGTTTGACTTGCGTTGCCCGGAGGTGGCGGAAGCTGAAGCAATCGAAACGCGTTTCCGCACGGTGGCGGAACACCTGGATGCGGACATTAAGCGCCGCGCCCCCGAAGGCGGGGTCACAGTCACGCGCCGATCCAGCACGCCGGGCCTTGCCGTCGCCCGCGACAGCGCCGCCGAAACCCTGGCGCGAGCGCTTACCGGCGACAACGAAACGCGCGCCGCGTCCTATGCTGCGGAAGCAGGCTTGTTCCAACGTGCGGGCATCCCCGCGATCTTGTGCGGACCGGGTTCAATCGAGCAGGCGCACCAGCCGGATGAATGGATTGAGCGCGCGCAGATCGAAGAGGGCGCGCGGTTTATGCACAAGCTGATCGCGCGCCTCAACGCGTGATCGCGTCCAAAGCTGCGCGCGCGGAGGCCGCGCTAGCGAAGGCGACAAAGCCGCGGATGCGGAAATTGTCGTCGCGGTTGCCATAACGCAGCGGTGCGCCATCAAGAGCCATCACCCCGCCGCCCACAGCCGAGAGCACGGCATGGCCGGCGGCAGCATCCCATTCGCATACTTCGCCGAAGCGCGGATAGAGGTCCGCAGCGCCTTCCGCGACGCGGCAAAACTTGATCGACGAACTGGCGTGCGTCGTGACCCCGCTCAGTACGGTTACGAAACTTGAGGTCCTTTCGTTGCGACCGGAATAGTCGGAGGCGACGATGCGCCATGGCGAGCTCGGCTGTGCCGTCGCGGCGATAGGCGCCAGCGGAGTGCGGGCTTGCCCTGTGTTTAGATCAAAGCGCGCAAAAAGCGCACGGCCAGGCTCTCCCGCATAGAGTTCGCCGGTCGCCGGTGCGAACACCACGCCCATCACCGGCGCTCCAGCTTCCACCAGGGCAATATTGACGGTGAACTCGTCGCCGCCCTTGGCAAAGCCCCGGGTGCCGTCGAGCGCGTCGACGCAGAAAAAGCGCGCGCCGCATTCAGGAATGCGTCCTGCGGCGAAAGCTTCCTCCCCGATCATTGGCAAATCGGGCGCTAGACGCCGCAGGCCGGCTTCGATCAACGCCTCCGCGCGTTGATCAGCGAGCGTGACCGGCGAGCCGTCGAGCTTTGTCTGCGTCTCGAAGCCGGCGGCGCGCACGGCCATGATCTCGCGCCCGGCATCGCGCGCGAGTGTGATCAGGTCTTCAAGTTGCGGGTGGGACATACGCCGCGCTTGAAGCATGCATGTGCGTTTCAGTCCAGCGTTTCAGGCGTGTTGCGGCGCAATTCAGCAAGCCAGGTTTCGGCGGACACATCGCTCGGCGCGCGCCAATCGCCGCGCGGGGAGAGTGCGCCGCCGGACACGATCTTGGGGCCGTTCGGCACGGCGGATCGCTTGTATTGGTTGGCGAAGAAACGAGTGAGGAAGACTTCTAGCCAGCCGCGCAGCGTGGCGTAGTCGTATTTTTCTCGCCACGCGCTCCACGCCAGGAACAGCACTTTGCTGGGCTTGAGGCCGTATCGTGTGATCCAATACAGGTTGAAATCCTGCAGCTCGTAGGGGCCGACAATGGCCTGCGTGCTTTGCTGCGCGTCGCCTGGGATGAGTTCGGGGCTAATCTCGCCTTCGAGGACGCTGCGCAAGGTCTGGGAGACTGCCGCGTCGAACAAATTGGAGCTCGCCACCCAACCGATCAAATGTTGAATCAGTGTTTTCGGCGCGCCGGCATTGACGTTGTAGTGCGACATGTGATCGCCGACGCCATAAGTGCACCACCCCAGCGCCAGCTCTGAAAGATCGCCGGTTCCAACAACAAAGCCGCCCTCGTGATTGGCGAGACGGAAAAGATAATCCGTGCGCAGACCCGCTTGGACGTTCTCGTAGGCGACGTCGTAGACTTTCTCGCCCTTGGCGGCGGGATGATTCAGCTCCTCCAGCATCAACTGCGCCAGCGGCTCGATCGACACTTCACGCGCGTCGACGCCAAGCGCGCGCATCAGCGCCCAGGCGTTCGCCTTGGTCGCCGCGCTGGTGGCGAACCCTGGCAGGGTTACGCCGATGATGTTCGCCCGCGGCAAGCCCAAGAGATCGAACGCCCGCGCGATCACGATCAATGCATGGGTGGAATCGAGTCCGCCGGACACGCCGATGACAACGCGCTTTGATCGCGTGGTTTCAATACGCTGGGCGAGGCCAGAGACTTGGATGTTGTAGGCTTCAAAGCAATCGCGGCCGCGCCGGGTCGCGTCGTCGGGCACGAACGGGAAACGGTCGAGCTTGCGCTGCAAGGCCAGTTCGCCCTGCGGCGCGCCCAGTTCAAAGCTGACGTGACCCCAATGGATCAAGCGCTCTTTTTCGCGCGCTGCTGCGTCGCGGAAGCTGGAGAGCCGGCGGCGCTCTTGAGCGATACGCCCAACATCGACGTCCGCGATCACCAGTTTCGGCGTGCGCGCGAAGCGTTTACCCTCAGCGATTCTCTCACCCATCTCAAAGGCGACGATCTGGCCATCCCAAGCAAGATCGGTGGTGGATTCTCCGCGCCCTGACGCCGCAAAGACGTAGGCCGCAGTGCAGCGGCGCGATTGCGCGTCACACAAAATGGCGCGGTCCTCGGCTTTGCCAATGGTGATGTTCGAGGCGGAGAGGTTGAGCAGGAGGGTGGCGCCCGCGAGCGCGCCGAATGTCGAAGGCGGCGTTGGCGCCCAGAAGTCCTCGCAGATCTCGACGTGGAAGGCGAAATTTGGGTGATCCGTGGCGGCGAAAATCACATCTTCGCCGAAGCCGACCTGCTCGCCGCACAGGAAAATCAAGTCTTCCTCAGTGTCGGCGGCGCTGGCGAAATGGCGCTTCTCGTAAAACTCGCGGTAATTCGGCAAGAAGCTTTTTGGGACGACGCCAAGGATCGCGCCGCGATGGATCAGGACGGCGCAATTGAAAAGCGCGCCGCGCGCGCGCAGCGGGGCGCCCACGACCAGGATTGGAAAGAGCTCCTCGCTCTCCGCCTTCAGCTTGGCGATCGCCGCTTCGACGGCGTCAAGCAGCGCGTCCTGCAACAACAGGTCGTCGATGGAATAGCCCGACAGCGACAGTTCTGGCGTCAGCAGGATCGCGGCTTTTTCCGCGTTGGCCTCACGCCAAAATGCGAGGATCGCGTCGGCATTGGCGGCGGGGTCGGCGGGCGCCACTACCGGCGCGCACGCAGCCACGCGCACGAAGCCGTGGCTATAAAGTGATCTGAACCGCTTGGCGGGAGGCTCGGATTGGGCTTTGCGGGAGGCCATAGGCTGAACTTAGCAGATTATGCTCAGTTTGACCATAATCCTCAATCGCCTTTGCCTGGAAGCTCGACACGGTCGTCGTAACCTTTGCGCGCCGAGTGGAACACCAGCGTCATGAGCCCGCCGCCCAGCGCCAAGGACAAGAACGTGCCAAGCCCGAGCGCGATCCAACCATGCATGCTCATGGCGGATGCGTCCCAATCTGTGAGCACGCCAAACATGAGCGCGGCGAGTGTCCCGCCCAACACGAGCACAAGGAGAAAGGCCTTCATGCGCTCTTATGAGGGGCTGCAGAAACTTGGCAGCGCGACAGGTTGGCTCGCGGTATGCTGACGCCATTGGCCAGCTTCATTGCGATAACGCTCTCCCACGGCGATGCGGCCTTCGAATATTTCGCAGGCGACCGCCGCCGCCATTTCGTTGACGCTGGCGTTGCGTTCGGTGGCGCGGCTCGTGTAGAGCGCGCGGCGGCGAATGTTGATCTGATCAACACGTCCGCGCAAATCTGCGGAAATTTGAGCGCCCGCGACCACGCCAAGGTAACCGTCGGCCTGTTCGCCAACGAGGCCGTCCGTTCGCGCTTGGGAAACGACGTTATCGCCTTGTTGCGCCCATGACGGGGCCGCGAACGCGAGCGTCGCGCCGAGTAGCGCCAGGGCAAGCCAGGCGGCCGGGGCGAAATCGAAAGAGCGTGTGCGTGTCATGGTCATGGCCTTCAGAACAGATCCGCGTTTTCTTCCAACAATTGCTCGGCGTCGCGTTCGAGCCGAACGATCACTTCCTGGCGAATGTTGATGTTGAGATTGATCTCGATGGGCTGGTCCGGCGCCTGGATTTGCACCGGTATGCAGGCCGTCGCGATCATCGCCATACCCAACGAAGACAGCACTTGGCCCGAAAGCGGATGCGCGCGCATGCTGGAACTCCTGGCTATCATCTTAGCTGCGCCCGGCTGAACGCGCGCTGAAGCCTTGCTTTATCTCGGCGCCGGGGCCTCTTGGTCAACCGCTTCGTCCTGTGGGCGCTCTTGAGCGCGGCCCAGAATGGCGCCTGGGTCGGTGAACGAGGCGGCGGTTTGCGCCAGCCGGCGGAAGGGTGCCGTGACGGTGACGTTGAAATCAAACGGCACGCCCCGGACGCTGACATTGCCCAGCCCAGGGATCGGCGCGATCGGCCCGAGATCAACGGGTTGCCCGGTGTTTTCGCCGCTGAATGCGATTTGGGATATGATTTCTCCCGAGAGATCGCCATCCAGCGTCAGCGTCAGTTCGTCGTAGTGGAAGCTGCGCAGCGCATCAAAGGCCACCTGAGCGGGCCCTGTGGCGCCTTCACCGGCGCGCCCGATGTAGGAAATCGTGCCCCCGCCCGGCAACGCTCGCAGCACGCCGCCTTGGATCAAGGCGGTGCGCCGGCTCAGCAGCAAGGGAAACGACCCTTCGACGCGGCCCGTGGCGGCGAGGTCGGCAATGTTGAGGCTCTCTATGAGGTCGGCGGCGTCGACGTCGCGCAGGGTGAGTTCGAAGCGGGTTTCGTCCGCCCCTAGGGTGACAATCGTTGGCGACAGCGCCATTACGCCGGCGGCAAAGGCGAATTCGGCCTGCTCAAGCGAAACGCGCTGCCCGGGCAACAGCTGAAACTGCACGCGCCCATCGCGCACGGCGACGCCGGGATTGACCAGGCCAACCGTCACGCTCTGGCCGGGCGGGGTGGTCAGCGCGAACAGATCGTCGAACGCGATCTCGCCGCGTACGTCTTGAATCACCGGAATAGTCGATGTCGCCATCGATACGCCATTGAGGTGCACGCGTCCGCTCGCGGCTGTGCTGTCGCTGGTCCAGACGATGTCGGCGACTGCGTCGGCCGCGCCGCGGACATTCTCAACCATGCCGCGTGCGCGCTCGGTGATTTCGTAAGGCTGCAATGTCTCGCCGAATACAAGATTGTCGGCGATCAAATGAGCGCTGCCGACGCCAATGCCGACTTCATGAGTGGCGGTGAAACGCGCCAACGGGCGCGCAAGCGCCTCCAGCATGAGCGTACCCTCGGCGTCGATGCGTCCCTCACGCAGGATGGCGCTGATACCGTTAAGGCGCATGGGGTTGAACAATGGCCGTTCGGCGTCGGTCGCGGGTCGGTTGGCTGTCAGCAACGCCTCGCCGGCGTTCACGCGGATGATGGATTGGCCATCCTCCGGCGCCGCGCTCCACGCGCCGACGATCGCCGACACCGTGCCCGGCAAGTTTGGATCCGTCAGCACGCCTTGCTCAAAGGCGCCTTCGAGGCGCCAAGTGTCGCCAATGTGCGCGTTTGCGGTCAGGCGCTGTAGACCAAGCGCGAGTCTGCGGCCTTCGCCCAAATCAAGCGCAAGCGCGGGCGTTGATGCGTCCACCGACAAGCTAATGGCGTTGCGCGTGCCGCTGAAGCGGCCCGTGACGTGGGTTGCGCTTAGCCGCGCAGGCTGCGCGGCGGGTCCAGCCATACGCCCGTTCAGCCCAAGTTGCTCAATCACAAACCCGCCCGACAAGCGCCCGGACGCATTCGCGGCGACGATCCCGCCGCCGCGTGGACACAGCTGCAAGGCGCCGCCAGCAAACGATAGTCCCGCCGCGTCGAGACCGCCAAAGCGCATCGGCAGGCAGCCGTGGTTGGGTGTGACACGCCAACCAGAGTCCCAGACCAAAGCGAGGTCAAGTTCTGCAATGAGGTCTCGCACTTCGCCCGCGCCGAGCGGCCCGCTGACGCGCGCTGGACCGACAAGGTCGATGCGTCCGCCGCCACGCGGCGCAAGCGCGATCGACAGCCCCAAATCGGTGGCCGCAATAAGTGAGCGCGCGCTTTCCCAGTGCGCGATGGTGAGCGTGCCTTCCGCCTCGAATGGCGCGCCCGGCGCCCAATCGATACTATCGAGAAGCATTGTCGCCTCGGGTGCGCGCCCGCCCGCAAGCTCGATCGAGGCTGCGCCATGCAGTGACTGGCCAGGCCATCGCAACACCGCCGCGGGCGCGTCTTGGCGCAGCGGCGAAATGGAAAGGCGCGTCCCGCTGCGCGCCCGAACTTCAATGGGCGCTGACGCCTGCAGCCGGATACCTCCTTCGCGGATCTCTATACGGAGCGGGGCGGCAACCTCAAACCCAGCGCCCGCTGCGAGCAGCGCGCGTTTGGCTTGTGCAAACGCAGGACCCACGGGAGCGCCCGGCAGATCGGGAAGCGCAGCCCGTATGTCGCGCGCCGAGCTCCGCGTTAGCCGCGATTGGGCAAATGTGATCAGGCCGTCTCCGGAGAGAGCGTCTTGATCGAATGTGAAAGCACCAGCGGCGTTGGGACGGTTGGAGATGAGCCCTAGGCCTTCAAATCGATGGCTTGTGAGCGACCAAGTTGCGCCTCCGCCTGTCGCCAACCCTTCGGCGCGAGCCTCAAACCGCGCTTGAGAGAGAGCATTGCCAGCCAAACTCAGGCTTACGGCGCTGGCGTGCGCGTGGCCGTGCCAATCTGCGGGAGCGAGGGTGTCAGTCTGTGTGGTCGCCTCCGCGCTCATGGCCCCGGCAAGTTGTGAGGCGGTTAGGTTTGGCGTTAGCACCGAATTTGCCCGCCAAGCCGCTTCGACACTGTAACCGCTCAGATCCAACGGGCTGCGGCCCATAACGCGAAGGGAGGCCGCCTCGATGCGCGCGCCGGCCCAGAGCAATGCGCCTGCATCAGCGCTGAGACCGAACGTGATCGAGTCAGTCTGCGATACGACCATCAGCTCGGCCGTGCCACGCTCCAATGCGAAGCCGTTCGCCGATTGGCTGGTCAGCGGCGCCCGCGCCAACGCTGAAAAGTCGCGCCCCAAGACGCCGCTTGCCTCGAACGTCGAGTGCACAGCGCCGAAGGGGGCGTCGAAGCGCGCCTCGCCGTTGACGATGTCGATCCGGATACGCGGCAATGACGGGCGGACACGGCCCCGTGCGCCGCCGAACTGTTCGAGCGCGCCGGCGGACACGTTGCCCGCCGGGTCGATCCGGAACTTGAGGCGGGGCGCGATGAGGCGGAGTGCGTGAAGCCGCAGGAAAAGGCCGTCCCAGGTCCATTCGGCCTCGACCCGGTTGATTGCGGCATCGGGGTCAGCCTCTGCGCCAAAGCGAACATCGGAGAGCGCCGCGCCATCGAAATCGAGGTTAATCACCTCAAAGTCCGCGTCGATGCCGCGCTCGGCGAGCGCTGCCCCGAGGAAGAATTCCGCCACCGAAAACCGAACCAGCCAGACTGCCCCAGCCAGCACAGCCGTACTGACGCCCAACGCGGCAAGCGCAGTAGCCCAGCCCAAAAGGAGCCGGCGGGGAGGCGTTGGGTCATCAGGCTGCGACAGCGCCCGATCTTGACTTGCAACGACCTGGTTAGACCTATGTGTCATCATCCTTCGCTTGGCGCGGTCCTTGCTCGTGCTTGGGTGTCTCACATGGCGTCTTGGCTGGGCTTTGGGATGGGGCCAATTCAGTTTCTGGCTTGATAACCCTGACCTGAAATATTTGTCTTGGGTACGTTTTTTGCCAATATCGGCAATTGGAGCATGAGATTGAGAGCAGAATTCGCTCATCGGCTCATGAAGGCGCGGAAAGGTTTGGCTGGGGTCGCTGTGATGGCGGGTGCGGCTGGCCTTGGTCTGACGCTTGCGTGGAACGCCGGCCTTTTCGGCGGCGGCGCTAGCGCGGCTGCATCCGAAAGTGCTGCGGCGCGCGAAGCGGCTGCGCGCCGGGCCGAGCATTTGGCGTTTACTGAAGTTTACCTTGAGCGCGAGGCGCGCGAATTGCGGGTTGGGCGCGGCGAGACATTGGCGGGTTTGTTGGCGCGGGCGGGGGCCTCGCGGGCGGAAACCAATGCTGCGTTGGCTTCGATCAGCGACGTTTACAATCCGCGCAGGCTGCGACCGGGCCAGCCAGTTAATCTGTTCTTCGATAGGCGCGACGGCGGCGCTGAATTGACCGGCGTGGCCTTTCGTTCCGAGCCAGGCGCTTCGGTCACCGCCAACCGGGTGACGGCCGGGGGTTTTGCGGCGCGCGAAGTGCTGATGCCGCTGACCTTTGAAATCGCGCGCATCGCAGCGCCGGTCGAAACCAGCCTTTACGCCAGCGCCCTCACGCTTGGCGCAACCGACCGCGAAGTGGCGGCGCTGGCCGACGCGTTCGCTTACGATGTCGATTTCCAGCGCGATGTGCGCGCCGGCGATAAGTTCGAACTGGTGTTCGAGCGATATTATGATGACGAAGGCAACACCGTTCGCACTGGCGAGATGTTGTTCCTGTCGCTTGAATCGCGCCGCGGCGCGCGGGCGTTCTATTCGTTCCTCGCGCCCGGCGATACGCGCCCAGATTGGTACGACGGCGAAGGCAAGAGCGCGCGGCGCTTCCTGATGATGACGCCGATCAATGGCGCTCGCCTCAGCTCGGGTTTCGGCATGCGCCGCCACCCGATCCTCGGCTATTCGCGCATGCACCGCGGCGCAGATTTCGCGGCGCCGACAGGTACGCAGATCCTGGCCGCAGGCGAAGGCGTTGTCGTCCGCGCCGGGCCATTCAGTTCCTACGGCAATTACGTGCGGGTGCGCCACGCCAATGGCTACGAGACCGCATACGCCCACATGTCGCGGTTTGCACGCGGCATGCGCGCGGGAACCCGGGTGCGGCAGGGCCAAGTGATTGGCTATGTCGGCACGACCGGGCGCTCGACTGGACCGCATTTGCACTACGAAGTGCTGCGGCGCGGCCAGCAGATCAATCCAAGAAGTCTGCGTGTGGCCAATGGTCGGAACTTGGCCGGTCGCGATCTTGAGTTGTTCGCGATTGAGCGCGCGCGCATCGATACTTTGCGTCAGGTTCGCGAGCAAGAAGCGCCGATCGGTGCGGTGAGCGCCGCCAATCCCATGAGCGGGAGCGCTGGCGCGCCTTGATCGCGGCGTCTCATCGACGACAGCGAGGACGACGGATTCGAATAGTCTAGGCGGACGCGGCGCGTTCGCTTAGGTTGGGCCGACGCAATGTATGGCGCCCCATGTCTGACGATATCGCTGCACCAACCGAGTTTGATGTTCCCGAAGGTTATGTCGCTCTTGATTGGCGGCGTGGCTTCGTGCGCCAGATCGGTCCGCTCTATCGTCGCCAGCGTGAGGGGCGGACTTCGATGGGGTTTCGGGTTGAGGAACATCACACCAACGGCATGACCAATGCGCATGGCGGCATGCTGATGACATTCGCCGACATGGCGTGGGGGCACGTCGTGTCGATGGAGACGTCATCCTATTGGGTGACGGTGCGGCTCACATGTGACTTTCTGTCGGGCGCCCATCTGGGCGACTGGATTGAAGGCGCGGGTGAGACGCTTTCGGTCGCCGATGGGCTCTATGTGGTGCGCGGCCGTGTTTGGAGCGGCGACCGTTTGCTGTTGACCGGCACGGGGCTATTCAAGCCGATCGAGCAACGCACGCCGCGCCCCGGCGAGAAAGCCTTCCGGAATTAGCAGGCGTCGTCGGTCTGCAAAATCGCGGGCAGCGTCATCAGCAGAATCCAGAACTCTCCCAGCCAAGACCATTCCTCGATGTATTCGCGGTCAAATCCGATGCGCTTTTCGTAGCTGGCGCTGGACCGACCGCTGACTTGCCACAGGCCGGTAATGCCGGGGCGCACCAACAGGTAGTAGCGGCGATCCCGACCGTAGCGAGTGAGTTCGCTGCGCGTAATCGGACGTGGGCCAACGAGACTCATTTCGCCGCGCAACACATTCCAAAGCTGTGGCAATTCATCGAGGCTCGTTTTGCGCAATAGTGCGCCGATCATGGTGACGCGCGGATCCTTGCGCAGCTTTTGGCTCGCTTCCCATTCGGCGGCAGCGTGTGGGTCGTTCTGCAGAATCTCGGCGAGGCGACGATCGGAATCGGCGGCCATCGTGCGGAACTTCAAACATCCGAATCGCGCGCCTTGGCGTCCGACCCGCGTGTGCCGAAAGAACACCGGGCCCGGATCGGTCAATTTGATCAGCAGCGCAATCGTGAGAAAGGCTGGCGCAAGGAACAGCAAAGCGGTTCCCGCAAGTGCGAGATCAAACGCGCGCTTGAGGCGACCGTTGGCCGCGCGCACTTTACGAATCAAGCGCCGGTCGGTGATCCGATGCGCTGTCCGCGCCTCGGCCATCCGAAAGCGGTCGCCGGCGTTTTGCCGGCCACGAAACGGGATCCGGATCGCGGTTCCCGTCTCGATCATTTGGTTCGACATGTCCCAACGACCCCCGCCACTCCCTCCGGTAATGGCTTTGTAATGTTTTGCAGACCCCATGCTGCATTGCAATGTTTGTCGCGCACCAGGAGACCCTCACATCTGCTTTTTGGCGAGACTTGATTTGGCGCAACGGCGCAAGGGGCGTGCCAGCGCACTTGCCACGGGTTTTCGCTTGGTTAGGGTCTTCACGCGCCTGGCGCCCCGGTTAGGCGAGTGGAGGTAGCCCTTGGTGGCATTGCGCCGCCCACAGCAGGACCCCGCGCCACGGGAGCAGCCCGGCGGCGTTATTTCCCCTGAGCGAAAGCCGCCGCGCTGGGCGGTGGTCGCCACGTTGATCTTTTATTGCTCGGCGTGTTGGGTCTTGGTTTGGGCCGTCGGCGCCTTCGGTGTGGACTTGGTGCGCACGGCGATCGCGGCGGCGCGGTAGCGGCTCTGGCGCGTCAGCCATGCGCATTCGCGTCGTGTTAATTGTGCTGGGCTAAAACTTGGCTGATGCGAAACCGACATTCCCGCCGCGCGCGCAAGACGTTGCTTTCTTCATCGAAGATGCACTTCGATGAACCTCACTTAGCGGGCGCCCGACCGTCATCGAAGCAGCGCCAGCTGTCCAAGGGGGATTTCGTGTTGCGCGTTAATCGGTTGCTTTCATTGTTTGCTGCGTCGTTAATTGGGTTCGCGCCTATGCATGCTTTTGCGCAGGTGGCGGACACTAACGTGTCAGTGCGCGATCGCGCACGGCCAGATTATGATCCCCAAGGTTTGCGTTTCGGCGGCTTTGACCTCAACGCCACACTCGATCTCGGCGTCGCCAGCACGGACAATCTGTTCGCCGCCGCGACCGGCGAGCAGGAAGACATTGTTTACCATGTTTCGCCGAATGCGCGGCTCTCTTCGCACTGGTCGCGTCATGCGCTTGTCTTAGAAGCCGGCGCCGACTTTAAGAGCCACGCTGACTTTTCGACTGAAGATGCCGAGACTGGCTATATTGGCGCCCATGGACGGCTCGATATTGGTCGTTCTTCGCAGGTTTCAGCTAATGCGCGCTTCGCGCAGGACGTGGAGGCGCGCACCAATCCGGACGCTCTCAACAGCGGCGCGCCCGTCGAGTTCTCGCGTAGCGAGCTTGGCGTTTCTGGACAGCACCAATTCAATCGGGTTCGGGTTCGCGCCACGGCGGCGCGCGCTAAATACGACTATGACGGCGTCACCCAAGATTTCCGCGATAGCGAGGAAACCAGCTTCACGGGCCGGCTTGACGCCGAACTCACCCCGCGCGTCGGCGCTGTCTTCGAAGCGGGCGCCGATGAACGCGACTATAGCAATTCGCCCGGTCTCAGTTCGGACGGGACCACCTACCTCGCCGGCGTCAGCATCAATTTCACTGACCTGATGCGCGGTGAACTCGCGGTCGGGCAGTTCGTCAGGGACTATAATGTCGGCGGCAACGTCGAGGGCACAGCAGTTGCGGCGTCGCTCGAATGGTATATCACGCGCCTGACGACGATTAATCTCAACGCCCGCCGCAATGCCGGGGATTCTGGCGCCACCGCAGCCTCGCCGTATGTTGAGACTGCTTATGGCGCCCGCGTTGATCACGAATTGTTGCGCAACGTGATTTTGACCGCCGGCGCTCAGGCGGGCCGGCGCGAATATGAAGTCATCAATCGCGACGACGAGTACCAGAGCGTGCAAATCGGCGGCGATTATCTGCTGAACCGGCGCGTGGCGATCAGGGGCCGGCTGTCGCACGATGAGAACGATTCAACCAACGCGGTCCACGATTTCGAGGTCAACGCGGTGACCCTTGGGCTCAGCTTGCGGCTTTGATTCCACGCCAGAACTGTCAGTTCTATCTTTGTGGCGACGGCATAGGCGCTATGCTGTGAAGCGCTTGAGCTGAGGTCTGAGGATGTCCGCGGTCCGCAAGACAACACCGGCACGACCCAAGAAGCGCGTCGCCAACACGGCGGCGCGCGGGCTGACCGAGGCGTTGGCTGAGGCGTCTTGGAGGGAAGCCGACCGTGCGCTGGCCCAAGCCATGGCCGAGTTAGATGAATTGGAAGCGGCTTCAAACGCTGCCGAGATGGCGGCGGCGGCGATGCTGCTGGGGCAGTCGCTGACGCGCGCGGCGCGCAGGCGCGGGCTCGCCCGGTTTGGCCTGATCGGAAGAATCGAGGCTTATGACGCTCGCCGCCATGAACTGATCCGAAAGCCAATCCGTCCGCCGGGGTCCGTCCGGATCGTGGCGCAAGGGATAGCCCGCGCTGGTTTGGTGCTGGTCAAGGCGCGTGCAACCCCAACGCCGGCGGCGCGCAAGAAGCGCTCATGAGCCAAGCAGGCGGCGGCTGGACGCTCTGCATCGATTTCGGAACCGCGTATTCCAAGGCCGCAGCCGCCCCGAGCGACGCCTGGGCGCGCTTCGACCCTGGTTTGGTGCGCCCGCTCATGCTGGGAGAGCAGGAGGGGGAGGGCAACGTCTTCTTGCTCGACAGCGCCGTGTTTGTCGACGATGAGCGCGTGTTGTTTGGGCCCGCAGCGATCGCACGCGCCGAGGCGCTCACGCACAAGAAGCGCTTGGCGCTGCGTTCTTTCAAGACATTGCTCAGTGTGAGCGATCTTGAGCGCGCGTTGAACACGAGCGCCCCCACCGCGATCGATCCTCATCGCATTTTTACGATGCGTGACCTGATCGTGCTTTACCTTGCTTATTTGCTGGCGGCCATCGAGCGGGCTGTCAGCGCAGATCCGGACCTCTCGGAGGGCGCTTTCGATGAACGTCGCTATGCCGCTCCGGCCTGGCGCAGTGGCGATAGCGCGGGCTTGCATGGCGTTGTCGTCGAACTGTTCGGAGAAGCGGAGGCGTTGGCCGCCCGGGAGGGTGAACAATTGTTGGCGCCCCAGGGGCTAGCCCTCGCCAAGGTTCAGAGCGCACTTCTGGCCGCGCAGGCAAACCCCCAGCGGGCGGAAATGGGACTCATTTTTGAGGCGACAGCGGCTGCCGCCTACAGCTCCATCGGCCTTGAGCGCAGCGCCTCGCATATGATCGTGGTCGATGTCGGCGCCGGCACCACCGATATCGCCGCGATGTCGCGCGCGGGCGCGCGGGTGAAGGAGCTGCCACAGGCGCGGGTCACGCTCAAACAGGCCGGGGATTTCATCGACGGCGTAATCGCCAATCTTGTGCTTGAGGCCAGTCCATCGTTGAAAACGCCAGCCCAGCAAGCGGAATTGTGGAGCACGCTGATGCGCCATATGCGCGATATCAAAGAGAGCGTCTTTCTCGATGGGCGGGCGGTTTTGCGCCATGAGAGGCGCACATTGGAGATCAAGCTTAGCGACCTCGATCGCGACAAGGAATTCCACGATTTTACCTTGGACTTGGCGCATGCCTATGACCACAGCCTTGAAGTTGTGTGCAAACACGCGATGGCTGAGGGGCGGCGTGAAATTCAGGCGATCGCTGTCGGCGGCGGATCGGGCGCGCCGTTCGTTCAAGACTTGATGCGACGCAAACCCGCAGGCGTCCGCAAGGTCAAGATTGTGGGGCGACCAGCGACGCCGGAATGGGCGCACACGTCGGCGTTCGCCGGCAATCTGGCGCCTGTGTTCCCCCAATTGGCGATCGCGATCGGGGGCGCGTTGGCGCCGGAGGAAATGTTGGCGGTGCGGGCCAAGGCCTAAGTCGGCCGCAGCCTTCCAAACCGATATCCCGGCGGAACCCGATTAATGTAGACTCCAGTGTTTGCAGATCCGCGCGCGGCCAGTGCTTTCATGGCGCGGCGCAAGGCCGAAAGCGGGGTGGCGTCCCAAGTCGCCACGACGATGATTTTTTCAGCCAATTGCGCAATGGCGGCGCCTTCGGCGCTGACGAGTACGGGCGGGCAGTCGAGTACGACAAGATCGTACTCCGCCTTTAAATTTGCGAGCACTTGAGCGAAGCCGGCGCTGTCGCTCAATGCGCGCCAAGGGCCAGCCAAACGCGCCGCTGGGATAAAGTCGATTCCGGTTTCGAGTTCCTGGTCCACCACCTCGCGCCAATGCTCAGGATGTTGAGCGACTTCCAGCAGGCCAGATTCCGGATCGGCGCCGAGCGTGCGTGTGAGCGAGCGGCGGCGCAGATCGCAATCCACGAGCACGACATTGCGCCCTTGCTGGGCCGCGCTGACCGCCACGCAGAGTGCAGTGGTCGTGGCGCCTTCGTTGGGATAGGCGGCGATAAAGGCGACCAGGCTGTCGTCGGTGATGGCGCTTTGCAAATCGCGGAAAGCTGTGGCGAAGGGCGAGGCGGGCTGGAACGCAAGGCTACCAAGTGGAGAACGCCGGTCCGGCGGCAGCGCGCGCAGCGCCTCGGGCTGGAGGTCTGGGGCCGCGCCCAATACCGCATAGCCTCGGTGTTTTCCCAAACTCCTGAGCGAGGTGATGGTGTTTCGGCTGAGCTCGCGTGCGGCGGCCACACTCAAGCCCGCCAGCACGCCTGCCGCCGCCCAGGACGCCGCCGCTTGTGCGCCTTGGCTGGTGCTCAGAAAAAGCCCAATGGTGGTAAACAGGATGGCGACGAGAAGGAGGACAAGCCATTGCCGGCCCGCTACGGCCCGCAACCGCCGCGCCACGCGCGTGCCAGCTTGGGGCGCGCGCGAACGTGGCGCGAAAGGCTGGGTCGGCCCAAGCGCACGCCTTGTCCGGCCGCCTGCGCGCGGTGACGTCACCAAGCCTCCCGATCGTGGACGCTGCCTACTTGGCCTCCACGAGAACACCCGCGCTATTAGAGCCCGATCCTCTCGCTTTCAACAAGCCCGCAGCTGCGTGTGTCGGTAGCAGACGATATGTCCGGTTTAGGTAGCACACGATCTGTCCGGTAGCGCTTGGGC
>CXWL01079993.1_pt1 | contig 56941 bp, 50 predicted proteins | sample 590931 | NCBI WGS metagenome assembly CXWL01 (sample SAMEA3498368, study PRJEB10139) | groundwater metagenome | biome: water well; material: biofilm material | place: Germany | collected 2015-04-27 | reverse complement strand
GTCTTGAAGCCGCCCGCATAGTTGCCCGGCGCCACATGCACGGTGGTGTCGGGCAGCGCCGCCTGGGCCGCGCGTTCGATGGTGCGGAACGGCGCCGCTTCGGTGCCGAGATTGCTGTCGGCCCCGTTCGGCGCCACGTACAAATGATAGGCGGTGGACGGCACCGACGTCGCGGTGCTCTCGCGTACCCCGCACGACACCGCCAGCATGGCGAGCCCGGCGCAGCACAACGCGCGCAGGCCGGCCGGCATCACCCGAATCGCAGGCTGGTTCATCGAAGTATCCTCGCAGAATGAGTTGATTGGACAAGTCTGGACCATCGCAATCGCTCGTTTTTGATAATGGACAGGGCTTGCGACCGGATTCTATGGATCAGCTCATCCGTTTGCGTGCGCGCGGGCAGTGCGGTATCGTGGTTCTTTTGTTCATGAGGGGCGTCCGATGAGAACTTTGCTCTTGCCATCCGGAAGGACGATCCCCGTGCTGGGCCAGGGCACGTGGGCCATGGGCGAGGACCCCGGCCGCAAGTGCCAGGAAGCCGATGCGCTGCGGCTCGGCATGGACCTCGGCATGAATCTGGTCGACACGGCCGAAATGTACGGGGAGGGCGGGGCCGAGGAAGTGGTAGGCGCGGCCCTGGCCGGCCGGCGCGACCAGGCTTTCATCGTCAGCAAGGTATATCCGCACCACGCCGACCGGCGCGGCGTGCAGGCCGCGTGCGAGCGCAGCCTGGCGCGGCTCGGCACCGACCGCATCGACCTGTACCTGCTGCACTGGCGCGGTTCGGTGCCGCTGGCCGAAACGCTGGAAGCATTCGAGGCGCTCAGGAAGGCCGGGAAAATCCTCGATTCCGGCGTCAGCAACTTCGACCTGGCCGACATGCGCGAGGCGGCCGGCCTGCCGGGCGGGCCTGAGGTCGCAGCGAATCAGGTGCTGTACAACCTGGCGCGGCGCGGCGTCGAATGGGACCTGCTGCCGTGGTGCCGCGAGCATGGCATCCCGCTGATGGCGTATTCGCCGCTCGAATCCTCGGCCGGCGAACAGGCCCGCATGCTGGCCGCGCCGGGACTCAAGCAGGTGGCGGCGCGGCATGGCGCCAGCGTGGCGCAGGTTGCGCTTGCGTGGCTGCTGCACCAGGAAGGCGTGGTCGTGATCCCGAAGGCGGTGCATCCGGCGCACGTACGGGAGAACCGCGCCGCGCTCGACATCGTGCTCAGCGCGCAGGACCTGGCGGAACTCGACCGGGCCTTCGCGCCGCCGCGGCGCGCGATGCCGCTCGACATGCGTTAGGCTGGCACCAGGCCGCGCCAGATGCGCGTCGCCATGCCGAGCGTCCCAGCGTGCGGCCGGCAAATGCCGCGCCGTTCCTGCATCAGGCCTTCGGCACCGTCAGCGCCTTCTTGATCATCAGGCAGCGCTTGTCTTCCTGGTGGGTGCTGAGCAGCGCGCGCCGGGTTCCCGCCGACAGGTCCTTGTATTGCGCAGCTGCCGCTTCCAGCCGCGCGACGCTGGCCGGGGTGCAGTTCAACGGGATCATTTCGGCGAAGCTGCGCATGTAGACCGGGCCGGCGGCCTTGTCCATCGCCGGCAGCCTGGCCAGCCGCCTGGCGGCGCTCGCCTCGCTGAGCGCGCGCTGTTCGACCGGGTACAGGCTACCCATTGCGATGCGCACCTTCGAGAACGGCAGCGCGGTTTTCAGGTCTTCCACCTTCGACAGCCATTCGGCCTTGGTGTTCGGATCGGGCCGGATCACGGTCGCCGCCAGCGCAGCCGACTGGCCGCTGTCCGACTTGTCGCGCGCCAGCTCGGCGGCCACCATCGCGGCGCCGCCCGGATAGGCAAACCGGTTCAGGCGGCCGATGATCGACCAGCGCATGTCCTGGCTGACCACCAGGCCGTCGACCACCAGCTTGCCGTCGAGGATCGCGGCCAGGCGGTCGAGCGCGCCCTTGCTGGTCGCCAGGCCGAGGTATTGGCCGAACCAGCGGCGCAGGAAGTTGCTGTCCGCCTGGTTGGACTGCACGCCGGCCCACGCCATGTCTTCCATCGCCCGGATGGTCGCGCGGGTGTAGCCGGCGTCGGCATGCATCGCGTCGAGGTAGTACTTCGAGCTCGACACCATGCCCAGCACATTGCCCAGCAGCGTGTAGTCTTTTTCGCCCGGGGCGTTGGCCAGCGCGGTGGAGATGAATTCGTTGAGCGGCAGGTGGCCGTCGCGCACGCCGTCCCACAGGCTTTGCCACAGCATCGAGCGCAGCAGCGGATCCTCGACCTTGGACAGGCTGGCCTGGGCGGTTGCGAACGAACGCTGGTCGAGCCGGACCTTGGCGAAGCCCCAGTCCTGGTAGTTCGGGTAGACCAGGTCAGGGCAGGCGCTGCCTGCCAGCGCCGGCACCCTGGTGCTCGCGCCGGTATAGGTGACCGGAACGTTCTTGCCGAGCACCAGCTTGCCGCCATCGAGCGTGAAGGTAGCGACCTGCACGCGCTGTTCGCGCAGGGTCGGCAAGGCCGCGCTCGGCGCACTTTGCTGCAGGCTGAAACTGTTGATCTTGCCGCCGGCGCAGCTGTACTTGGCGGCGATGGTGTTCACCCCGGCGTGATACAGCCACTGCCTGGTCCATTTGCCGAGGTCGCGCCCGGCCGCTTCGCCGAGGCTGCCGATGAAGTCTTCCAGCTTGGCGTTCTGGTACGAGTACTTGACCAGGTAGTTGTGCACGCCCTTGCGGAACACATCCTCGCCCAGCAGATGGCGCAACTGCATCAGCACCGAAGCGCCTTTCGCATAGGTGATCGAGTCGATATTGTCGAATGCGTTCGCGGTCGACGGCACCGGCACCTCGATCGGATGGGTGGCCAGCGACTGGTCGGTGATGTAGGCGCCTTGCTTGCCGCCCGAGTAGAAACCCTGCCAGGCGTTCTTGAACTCGGTCGCCTCGGCGGTGGCGAGCGTGCCCATGAAGGACGCGAAACTCTCGTTCAGCCACAGGCCGTTCCACCATTTCATGGTGACCAGGTCGCCGAACCACTGGTGCGCCATCTCGTGCATGATGACGGCGGCCAGGCGCTCGCGTTCGGAGGCGGTCATCTCGGCCTTGTACAGGAAGCCGCGTTCGGCGAACGTGACGGCGCCGGCATTTTCCATCGCGCCGTACAGGAAGTCCGGCACGATCAGCTGGTCGTACTTCTCGAACTGGTAAGGAATGCCGAAATACTCGTCGAAGAACACCAGGCCGGCCTTGGTGTAGCGGAACCAGTCGGCCGGCGAGACCTGCGCCGCCACCGACTGGCGCGCGAACAGGCGCATCGGATACCTGGCGCTGTTGTCTTCCCATACCTTGTACGGGCCGGCATGCAGCGAGAAATTGTAGGCGCTCAGCTTCTTCGATGTCGGGAAGGTCCAGCGCTTGCCGGCCGGGTCGGCCTGCACCGCGCTCTCGCGCGTGGTCGACACCACTTGCCAGTCGGCCGGCGCGGTCACGTTGAGCTGGAACGTGGCCTTCAGGTCGGGCTGGTCGAACAGCGCGAACATCTGGTGCGCGGCGGCCGGCTCGAAATGCGAATAGGTGTAGACCTTGCCGTCGGCCGGGTCGACCATCCGGTGCAAGCCCTCGCCGTTGGTGCTGTGCAGGCGCTGGTAGCTGACCGACACCGTGTTGCGGCCCTTGACCAGGTCCTGCGGCTGCAAGGTGATGAAGAACTGGTTGTACTGCGGCGCCAGGTGCTTGCCGTTGACCACCAGCTTGCCGATGGTCGCCTTGTCCAGGTCGATCGTCAGCGGCGCCACGTTGTCGGCCAGGTCGAACGTGATGGTGCTGGTGCCGCTGAACGACTCCTTGCCCGTCAGCGCGAAATCGAGCACGTACTCGACGTTGGCGACGCGCGCCGAACGGGCGGCGGCCTCTTCCTGCGTCAGGTAGGTGTTGGCGGCGCGCGCGGGCGGCGTGCCGGCCAGTGCGGCGCTGCTGGCCAGGGCGGCGGAAAGGGCAAGGGCAAGAACGCGGGGAGCGAGTTGTTTCACAGAATATCCTTAGTAGAGGCGCGGCGTGCACAATTGAACCGGGGCAGAATATCACGCGGACAACAGAAAGAAAATATTGACTTCATATGCATATCGGCTTATTTTACCAACTGGTTAATTAAGGTTCGGACTCGATATGCAACGCGACCGACTCAGCATGACCTTCGCCGCGCTGGCCGATCCGACCCGGCGCGCGATCCTGGCCCGCCTGACGGCCGGGGAAATCTCGGTGACCGAGCTGGCCGAGCCGTTCGACATCAGCCTGCCGGCGGTCACCAAGCACCTGCAGGTGCTCGAGCGGGCCGGGCTGGTGTCGCGCAGCCGGCGCGCGCAATGGCGCCCGTGCAAGCTGGAAGCGGCGCCGCTGCGCGAGGCCGGCGGCTGGATCGACGAGTACCGCCAGTACTGGGAAGCCAGCCTCGACCGGCTGGACACATATCTTCAAGAACTACAAAAGGAGCCTGGCGATGATCAATCCTGACAACACCGATGTGGACTTTCGCATCACCCGCAGCTTCAATGCGCCGCGCGCGCTGGTCTTCAAGACCATGATCGAGACCGAGCACCTGCGCAACTGGTGGGGGCCGGCGGGCTGCAAGCTCGACGTGGCGAAGCACGAGCCGTGGCCGGGCGGAGTATTTCACTACCGCATGCAGTTTCCCGGCGGCTTAGAGATGTGGGGACGTTTCCTGTACCGCGAGATCGTCGCGCCCGAGCGGATCGTGTTCATCAACGGCTTCGCCGACGCCGAGGGCAATCCCGCCCCCAATCCGATGAGCCCGGACTGGCCGCTGGAAGTGCTGATCACCACCACCTTCGCCGAGCACGATGGCAAGACCGTGATGACCTTGCTCTCGCAGCCGATCGATGCGAGCGAGCGCGAGCGCGAAAACTTCAAGGCCGGGCACGCCTCGATGCAGGGCGGCTTCGGAGGGATGTACGACCTGTACGAGCAATACCTGGCATCGGTGATTCAACAACAGGGAGAATGAGATGGCATCCGAACCCGACATGGCAGGTCGCGAACTGGTACTGAGCCGGCTGCTCGACGCGCCGCGCACGCTGGTGTTCGACACCTGGTCGAACCCGGCGCACGTGGGCAAGTGGTGGGGGCCGGCCGGCTTTACCACGACGACCCGCGAGATGGCGTTCAAGGTCGGCGGACGCTGGCGCTTTACGATGCACGGCCCGGACGGCACCGACTATCCGAACATCGTGGTGTACACCGAGATCGTGCGGCCGGAGCGAATCTTCTACAACCATGGCGACGACGAGGGTGCGGAAAGCCCGGTGCCCAATTTCAAGGTCGAGGTGACCTTCGACGAGCGCGATGGCAAGACCTTGCTGACCTTGCGCATGATCGTCGACAGTGCCGGCCAACTCGAAGCGATGAAGAAATTCGGCGCGCTCGAAGGCGGCCAGCAAACCCTCGACCGGCTGCAACANNCCTTCCGCGCCCGGGCCGTAGAACAGCTGCGGGCGGGCCGGATTGAAGCCGGCGTTGGCGTGGAGCCGGCGCGGCAGGTCGGGATTGGCGATGAACAGCTTGCCGAAAGCGACCGCGTCGGCCTTGCCGGAAGTGAGCAACTGATCGGCGCTGTCGCGCGTCAGCTGTTCGTTGGCGATGTAGATGCCGCCGAACTCCTGCTTCAGCAGCGGGCCGAGGCTGTCTTCGCCGACCGCTTCGCGCGCGCAGATGAAGGCGATGCCGCGCCGCTTCAGTTCGCGCGCGACGTAGCCGAAGGTGGCGGCCGGATCCGAGTCGCCCATGTCGTGCGAGTCGCGACGCGGCGCCAGGTGCATGCCGACGCGGTTCGCGCCCCACACCTCGATGCAGGCGTCGGTGACCTCGAGCATCAGGCGGGCCCGGTTTTCGATCGAGCCGCCGTAGTTGTCGGTGCGCTGGTTGGTGCTGTCTTGCAGGAACTGGTCGAGCAGGTAACCGTTGGCGCCATGCACTTCCACGCCGTCGAAGCCGGCCAGCCTGGCGTTCTCGGCGCCTTTGCGGAAAGCCGCCACGACGCCCGGGATTTCCTCGGTGGTAAGCGCGCGCGGGACGGCGTAGTTGCGCTCCGGGCGCAGCAGGCTGACGTGGCCCTTGGCGGCGATGGCGCTTGGCGCGACCGGGGCCGCGCCGTCCAGCAATTCAGGATCCGAAATGCGGCCGACGTGCCACAACTGCAGGAAAATCCGCCCGCCGGCCTGGTGCACGGCGGAGGTTACCTGCTTCCATCCCTCGACCTGTTCATCCGACCAGATGCCAGGCGTGTCGGCGTAGCCGACGCCCTGCGCGGTGACCGAGGTCGCTTCCGACAGGATCAGGCCGGCGCTGGCGCGCTGGACATAGTATTCGGCCATCAAGGCATTAGGCACGCGCTCGCCGCCGACGGCGCGGGCGCGGGTGAGCGGGGCCATGATGATGCGGTTCGGCAGTTCGAGGTCGCCGATGGTAATTGGATCAAACAATGTGGTCATGTAAAACTCCTAGAGTCCGTGCTGCATGTGGGCGAGGAAAGCCTGGATGGTCTCCTCGTTGCGTTTATAGAAAATCCATTGGCCGACGCGGCGCGAGGTAAGCAGTTCGGCGCGTTGCAAGGCGGCGAGGTGGGCCGACACGGTCGATTGCGACAGCCCGGTGCGCGCGTCGATCAAGCCGGCGCACACGCCGATGTCGAGCGGGTGGTCCTGGTGCGCGAAGTGCTCGTGCGGGTCTTTCAGCCAACACAGGATCTGGCGCCGGACTGGATTGGCCAGCGCCTTGTGGATCGCGTCGATGTTCATGGTTGGTCCTTGTATCGGGTTTCTGCGAACCTAATATCTGTATTTTACGATATATTTAAAAGGAACGTCGAGCCGGCCCCAAACCCGGGGTCAGAGCTAGCTCTGACCCCGGGTTTGGGGCCCGGGTTTGGGTCTTGGGAGAGTAATATGGGTCTGACCGGTCTCGGGGAAATTTACGCGAGGTAGAGGAGCGCGAGGGCGAGCACGGCGGGAAGCGTCTGGATGTAGAGGATGGTTCGTTTCACCGTCACCGATCCCCATACCCCGGCCACCGCGACGCACACGAGCCCGAACACGGCGAACGCCTTTGCCACCGCAGGATCCGCATACAGCAGCCCCAGCACCAGCGCGGCGACCAGGAAGCCGTTGTAGCATCCCTGGTTCGACATGGCCGGCGCCATGATCTCGGCCTTCTCCGCGCTGAGCCCAAACACGCGCCGTCCGCGCGTCTTGAACAGCACGGTCTCCAGCAACACGAAATACACATGCAGCAACGCAATCAGCGCGATCAGGATTTGGGCGGCAATGGCCATGGCTGACTCCGGTTATTGTAATGACACGTAGTGTACAGCCTGCTACGCCGCCCTCGCCATCGCCCAGATGCGCCCGCCAAACTGAGATCGGCACCTACGGGCGTTTTGACGAAAAACACCAGCGGCAGTGCGGCGAACAGGAAGCGCAGCGCGGTGAACAACACCGGCTCCGGGCTGTCGGTCTGTCAGCGTCGATGATGGCGTACCTCGCTTGACCCCGTTGGCGCCGCGATTGACCGCCGCGTGCGCGCTGTGATAAGTTCGCTTCATTTTTTGCAACCATGGCACGGACGATCCTGCCAACACCGAGGAGTTGTCCATGAGCTGGGTCATCCTGTTTTTCGCCGGCGTGCTGGAAGTGGCATGGGCTGTGGGACTGAAGCAGACCGCCGGATTCACCCGGCTGTGGCCGTCCGTGTTCACGGCCGTGACGATGGCGGGCAGCGTCGTGTTGCTGGGATTGGCGTTGCGCCATTTGCCGCTCGGTACCGCCTATGCGGTCTGGACCGGCATCGGCACCGTCGGCACGGCGATCGTCGGCATGGTCGTGCTCGGCGAGCCGGCCGGCGCCTTGCGCCTGTTCTCGATCGCGCTGATCGTGGCGGGCATCGCCGGACTGAAGGTCCTCACGCCGTCCTGATCCCGACTATCTGGCGGGGGCCCAGCGTTCGTAGATGCGGGCTATTTCGCCATTCGCCTTCAGGCGCGCCAGCGCCAGGTCGATCATCGGTGCCAGCGCCGGGTCTGCCTTGCGGCTGACCCAGAAGTACAAGGCTTCCTCGTTGAACACGGCCGGCAGGATCCGGACCTTGTCTTCCAGGCGTTCCGAGCGGATCAGGTACAGCAGGCTCATCTCGTTCATGTAGGTGTAGCGGCCGTGTCCGGCCACGATCTTGCGCAGGTTGACGACGTTGTCGCCGGTCGAGTCGTCGACGGCGATGCCGCGCTCTTTCAATTCCACGATAAAGCCGGACCCGCGCGCGGTATTGATCAAGGGATTGAGCCGGACCAGGTCGTCCAGGCTGTTGACCACTTGCTGGTCGCCGGCGACCGCGGCCAGCCGCAGCTTGACCTGGTACAAGGGCAGTTGGGAGCGCAGCGCAATGCTGTGGCGGCGCGCCGATTCGAGCAGTCCGCATGCGGCCGACACCTTGCCGCTGGCGAGCGCATCCTCGATCACCGGCAGCGAGCGGCCGCGGTCGTATCCGGTAAAGCGGATGCGCGGTTCGATGCGTTCGATCGCGGCGAGCACGTCCGGGCACAGTCCCACCGCAACGCCATCCTCGACAATCCATTTGGGGGGAATGCTTTCCTGCGCCAGCACCCGAACCATCAGCGGCGCCGCTGCGGCATTGCCGGCCAGCAGGAGCAAGAGGCACGCGAGCAGGCCCGCCACGCCCTGGAACTTGCCGTATCCGGTCTGGTTCATTTTTAGTTATAGGTGGATAACTGAGGCGCCGATTGTCGCATAATTTATAGCGAAAGTGCGTACTCTTTGGNNCCGGGTGACGCTTAATTGCCGGCGAAATCCGGGTTCGGGCGCGTCAGGTAATACCATTCCTGGTTGGCGCCCGCGTTGGTATCGGGGAACAGGATGCGGCCGTCCAGTTCCGACGTCACCGGCGTGCCGTCGGCGCGCAGGCCGATCTGCTGGCCCCTGGCGACCGGGTCGAAGCTGGCCCACTGGCGCACGAACGAGTCCGCCGCGTCGGCCTTGTCGTGCACCACCACCATCGACAGCGCCTCCATCTGCTCGGCCGGCACCGGCGCCGGCTCCGGGGCGTCGATCACTTTCAGGAACGCCAGCGTGTTCATGATGGCGCGGTAAGCCACGTCCGGCGCGGCCGGGTCGTTGTGCTGTCCGCATTCGAGCGTCAGGGCGTAGCCGCCGGTGCTGCGCATGTATTCGGTGGTGCCGATGCCGTAGCGCAACACGGTTTCCAGCTGCGAGGCGTCGGTCATGCGGCGCTGCACGCCCTGGCCGTAGGTGCCAAGCCAGCCGTCGACGAAGCGGCGCACGCCGAGCCGGCGCGCCAGCGCGCGTTCCTTGTCGGCGTGCTTGAACGGCTGCAGTGCGCCGTCGTTGTTGTGCGGCCCGACCATCACGAACGGCTCGCTCTGGGCGTTAAACGAGTGCAAGTCGAGCAGCACCTCGTGCTGCGCCAGCAGCGGGCACAGCCAGTTGGCGATCCGGTCTTCGAAGTCTTGCGGATTCTCGTTGGGGAACAGGTTGCGGTTCAGGTTGCGTTCGCCCGAACGCTGCACCAGCGCGTAGGCGAGCGGATTGGTCACCGGCACGAACGTCACGCTGCCGGCCGCGATGAGCAGCTTGCCGCTGTCGATCTCTTCCATCACGCGGCGGATCGCCTTGGTGCCGCAAGTCTCGTTGCCGTGCACGGCGCCGGTAATGATCAGGCGCGGGCCTTTGCCCAGGCCGGTGTAATTGATCGATTTGAACTGCAGGTCGCGTGCTGTTGTCATTGCTGGCCATTCCTCGAAAATGTCGTTGCCGACATTTTATCGGGAAACACTGGCGCGTGCGGAAAGCGCATGGCATGATCTGCGCTTCCTTTTTGTCCGGCACAGCATGAACGCCTTACAACCCTCCCCGCGCGTGCACGGCCTCGACACCCTGCGCGCGCTCGCGATCGTCCTGGTGGTGCTGCACCATTACGTGCTGTTCGTCGGCCCCGACGACACCTTCGGCTGGGTCGGCCAGATCGGCTGGGTGGGCGTGGACCTGTTCTTCGCGCTGTCCGGCTACCTGATCGGCAACCAGATCTTCGCGGCGCTGCGCAGCCCGGAGGGTTTCTCGCTCGGGCATTTCTATGGCCGGCGCCTGCTGCGCACCTTGCCGAACTTCTATGCCGTGCTGGCGCTGTACTTTCTGTGGCCGGGGTTCCGCGGCAAGCTTGTCTTGCCGCCGCTGTGGGAATTCCTCACCTTCACGCAAAACATCAAGCTGCAGCCGGGCACGGCGTTTTCGCACGCCTGGTCGCTGTGCATCGAGGAGCAGTTTTACCTGCTGCTGCCGGCACTGGCGCTGCTGATCGCCGCGCTGCCGGGCAAGCGCCGGCCGCTGCGCTGGGCCTGGGGCGCCGTCGCCTTCACGCTCGGCATCGGCATGCTGGTCCGCGGCGTGCTGTGGAACGAGCTGGTGGAGGGCAGCGCGCGCCCGATGAATCACTATTACAAGTACATTTATTACTCGACGTTCTGCCGCTTCGACGAGCTGGTGGCCGGGGTGGCGCTGGCGCTGCTGAAGAACTATCACGCGGGCCTGTGGCGGCGCCTGACCGCGCACGGCAACCTGGCCCTGGCGGCCGGCGCCGCGGTCAGCGCGCTCGCTTTCCACCTGTTCCTGGCCGATCACTACGGCTTTACGATGACGGTTGTGGGCTATCCGATGCTGGCGCTGGGCTTCTCGCTGCTGATCGTCGCGGCCCTGAGCGAACGCTCGCTGCTGCGCACCACTCGGATCCCCGGCGCTGGCAAGCTGGCGCTGTGGTCGTACGCGATCTATCTGTTGCACAAGCAGGTCTGCATCCTGGCCGCCGGCCCGCTCGCGGCGCGCGGCTACCAGGCCGATTCGCCGGTCGCGATCGGGGTGTCGCTGGCGCTGTCGGTGCTGTCGGGATGGCTGCTGTTCCGCCTGGTCGAAACGCCGTTCATGGCGCTGCGCGATCGTTGGCTGCCGACCAGTCTCCGCACGCCCGAAACGCTTAGCGCGCAGCCTCGATGACGTCGAACGCGGCCGGCATCGCGCCGAGGAACTGCAGCACCGCGCGCGCATCGTACTGGCTGTCTTCGATCGCCGCGCGCAGGCCTGGCATGGCCTCGGGCGTACAGGGGCTGCGGTAGGCGTCCACCAGCAGCGCGATCAGGTCGTTCGGGTTGCCGCAGGCGCGCCGCATCCGGGTTTCGATCACCGCCAGCAGGGCGCGTTGCATGCGCGGGGTCGGATGGGTGATGTGGGCGAAAATGTGCGGGGTGTTGGCGATCGACTCGCACAGCGCGCGTTCGATCTGCTCGGGCTTGCGGTCCGAGGCGATGTCGAAGTAGGCCCGGTTCCAGCGGGTGCGCGCGTACTGGTGGCCGGGCGGGAACGAGTCGATGGTGTCGAAGCCGCACACGCGGCTGAGATAGGCGAGGGCATTGAGAAGAGTGGGGATCAGCATTTTGCTAGTTTAGCTGAAACGGTGGCGGCGTACATCCAGATGGGGTCCCCGCGTTCGCGAGGACGACGGTTTTCAGGCGGTTGTGCTCGCGAACGCGGGGACCCCATTACTGCAATCACCGCGGATTGCTTACGCCGCGAAGCGACCGGCCCTGAAGTCCTCCACCGCCTGCTGCAGCTCGGCCTGCGTATTCATCACGAACGGCCCGTACTGCGCAATCGGCTCGCCCAGCGGACGTCCGGCGATCAGCAGCACCCGGCTGGCCTCGGCCGCCTTGATCCGCACGCCCTCGGCCTCCGGCGGATTGGCCAGGATCGCCATCCGCGCGCTCGGCACGGCCTTGCCCTCGACCGTCACCTCGCCCCGGAACACGTACAGGAAAGCATTGTGCCCCGGCGGCAGCGGCTGCTCGAAGCTTGCGCCTGCCGCCAGTTCGATGTCGAGATAAATCGGCTCGGTGCCGTCGCGCGTCACCGCACCTTCGACCCCGTGGCTGCTGCCCGCGATCACCTGCACCATCGCTCCGTCGTCGGTACTGAAACGCGGGATCTCCCGGTTCGGGATGTCGCGATACCACGGCGCGCTCATCTTGTCCCTGGCCGGCAGGTTGAGCCACAGCTGGAAACCTTCCATCAAGCCGTCGGTCTGTTCCGGCATTTCGGAGTGCACCACGCCGCGCCCCGCGGTCATCCACTGCACGCCGCCGTTCGTGACCAGGCCTTCGTGGCCGGCGCTGTCCTTGTGCCGCATGCTTCCCGTGATCATGTACGAGATGGTCTCGAAGCCGCGGTGCGGATGCTCGGGAAAGCCGGCGATGTAGTCGCCCGGCTTGTCGCTGCCGAAGGCGTCGAGCATCAGGAACGGATCGAGCCGGCGCTGCAGCGTCTGGGTCAGCACCCGGTTGATCTTGACTCCGGCGCCGTCCATCACGAACTGTCCATTGACCAGGCGCTCGACGCCGCGCGGCGCCTGCACCCGTTCTGCTGTCAACTGCTGTGTCATCATGTTCTCCTTTGGAGGTGCAGCCCTTTTGGGCTTACGCCAGTGCTGCTTCGATGTCTGCGTCTGCCTGCGCCTGCGCCTTGGCGACGGCTTCCGGACCCATGCCGTGGCCTTCCGAGTACACGAACGTCACGTCGGTCAGGCCGAGGAAGCCGAGGAAGGTGCTCAGGTGCGGTACCTGCGAATCGCTGGCGCCGTTGCGGTGCACGCCGCCGCGCGACAGGGTCACGAATACCTTCTTGTCCTTCAACAGGCCTTCAGGGCCGGTCGCTCCGTAGCGGAACGTCACGCCGGCGCGGGCGATCGCGTCGAACCAGCTTTTCAGCTGGGCGGTGATGCCAAAATTGTACATTGGCGCGCCAATCACGATCACGTCGGCAGCCTGCACCTGGGCGATCAGTGCGTCGTCCAGCGCCACGCGCGCCGCCTGTTCGGCGCTGCGCTGGTCGGCCGGGGTGAACAGCGCGCCGAGGGCCGCTTCGTCGATCGTCGGGTGCGGCTGCGAAGCGAGGTCGCGGCGGGTGACCGCAGCGCCCGGATGGTCGGCCACCAGGCCGGCGACGATCTTGTCGTTCATGCGGGTCGACTCGGAACCGGTGCTGCGGGCGCTGGAATTGATTTGCAGGATGTTCATGTGGAGCTCCTTCGTGTTGGGTGTGAAACTGCGATGAAGACCACTTTATCAGTTCCAAAATCAATCCGGAAGGCGCTAGAATGGATAACATTATTCAGTCAGTGGGACAATCAAGATGGATGTCGAACCGAATGACTTGCTGCTGTTCGCGCGTATTGTCGAGAGCGGCAGCTTCAGCAAGGCGGCCCAGCGGGTGGACCTGCCGAAATCGACCGTGTCGCGCCGCATTGCGCTGCTGGAGGCGAAGCTGGGCGAACGGCTGCTGCAGCGGACTACCCGAAAGCTGATGCTCACCGAGTTCGGCGAGAGCCTGCTGGAGCACGCGCGCAAGGTGGTGGAGGAGGTCGAAGCGGCCGGCGCGCTGGTGCAGCACCGCCAGCAGGAACCGAGCGGGCGGCTGCGGGTATCGATGCCGTCCGATTTCGCCAACCTCGGCCTGACCCGCGTGATGACCGAATTCATGGCGCGCTACCCGGCCATCACGCTCGAACTCGACCTGTCGCCGCGGCGGGTCGACCTGGTGGCGGAAAACTTCGACGTCGCGATCCGCATGGGCGACCTGCCGGACGATTCGACGCTCGCCGCGCGCCGGGTGGCGCTGGAAAAGGTGGGGCTGTACGCGGCGCCGTCGTATATCGCGCTGCGCGGCCTGCCCGAGCATCCCGACGACCTGCTGCGGCACGACCTGCTGTGCCTCCTGAGCCGCAACGGCGGCGCCCAGCCCTGGCTCCTCACGCGCGGGAAAACCCAATGGTCGCGCCAACTGCCGGCCCGCATGACCGCCAATTCGCCCGACCTGCTGGCGCGCATCGCCTGCACCGGCGCCGGCATCGCGGCCAGTTCGGATCTGTTCGCGTCGCCGTTCCTCGAAAAGGGAGAGCTGGTCAGGGTGCTGCCGGAATGGGACCTGCCGACGGTGACGGGATGGGCGGTATTTCCCGGCCGGCGCCTGATGCCGGCCAAGACCCGCGCCTTCCTCGACATGATGGAAGTGCTGTGCTGCGAGGACGCGAAGAAGCGGCTGGCCTAGCGCGGGCGCTTGCCCATCATCTCGCCGAGCCGGATGCTGCGCTCGGGCGCCCACGCCGGGTTGAAGGCGATGGTGTCCTGCCTGAACAGCATCACGATGGTGGAGCCGAGCAGGAAACGGCCCATTTCGTCGCCTTTTTTCAGCGCGATGTCCTGCTCGCGGTAATCCCATTCGCATACCTTGCCGGGTCGGGTCGGGTTGACCACGCCGTGCCACACGGTCGCCATGCTGCCGACGATGGTGGCGCCGACCAGCGTCAACACGAACGGGCCGTGTTCGGGCGACTCGAACACGCACACCACGCGCTCGTTGCGGGCGAACAGGCCCGGGATGCCGCGCGCGGTGGTCGGATTGACCGAGAACAGCGCGCCCGGCACGTAGATCATGCGCGTCAGGCGGCCGTCGCACGGCATGTGCAGGCGGTGGTAGTCCTTCGGGCTCAGGTACAGGTTGGCGAAGCTGCCGTGCTGGAAGTGCGCCGCCAGGCTGGCGTCGCCGCCCACCAGTTCGGCGGTGGTGAACTTGTGGCCCTTGGCCTGGAAGATCTGGTGGTCGTCGATCTGGCCGAACTGGCTGATGGCGCCGTCGACCGGGCAAATGAAATCGGCTTGCGCCAGCGGGCGCGCGCCGGGCTTCAGCGGACGGGTAAAGAATTCGTTGAAGCTGTCGTAGCTGGCGATGTCCGGGTTGACCGCTTCATCCATGTTGACGCCGTACTTGGCGACGAACCAGCGGATCAGGTTGGTGGTCCAGACGCCGCCCTTGGCGCCGGCGACGCGGCCGGCCAGCGTGGTCAGGGCCTGCTTCGGGAGCAAGTACTGCGGCAAAACTTTAATGCGGTCGGACACGGTGTGAGCCTCTAACTTGGACGATTGGCAATTATAAACGGGTGCTGAGCGTTGTCATGGCTTTCCGCGGTGCGCCGCTTGCAGGGGGCAGCGCCGCGAACTATCCGCTTGCTCCACTGGTGCATTCAGTGCCAGCGGCCCAGCCTGCGCCGCTCATCATCCAGATGCCACCGTATCCGGCACCGTCACCGCGGCAATAATTTCCACCATTGACGTCGCACCAGCGACACATGCATATCAAAAATAGTTCTCTGTTGCCAACTCAAGCGCAGTTGAATGACGGACAATGGCGGCCTCAGCAAAAAACCGCCTTGTTTTCATGCCCTCGCAAAAAATCCCGCTCCGTATCACCGTTGTCGCCGCGGCCCTGGCCGCCGTGCTGTCCGCCCACGCACAACAGGCCGAGCCAGTTGCCGCGCCAGTGCCCGCGGTGGCTCCGAAACCGCTCAAGGCCACGGAAGACAAGATGCAGAAGGTCGAAGTGCGCGGCACCGCCGACAGCTACGATCCGCGCCGTGACGACACCGCCAGCAAGATCGTGGTCAATCATGACGAGATCGTCAAGTACGGCGACACCAATGTGGTCGACGTGCTCAAGCGCCTGCCCGGCATCACCGTCAGCGGCGCGTCGGGACGCGGCGGCGGCGAAGTCCGCATGCGCGGGCTCGGCGCCGGCTACACCCAGATCCTGCTCAATGGCGAACGCGCCCCGGCCGGCTTCTCGCTCGATTCGCTGGCGCCCGACGTGATCGAACGGATCGAGGTGCTGCGCGCGGCCAGTGCCGAATTTTCGACCCAGTCGATCGCCGGCACCATCAACATCATCCTGAAAAAAGCGATCAAGAAGGCGCAGCGCGAGTTGAAGGCGGGCGTCGGCGCGGGAAAGGGATATCTCAATCCGACCGCCAACCTGCAACTGTCGGACAAGGCCGGCCAGCTGTCGTATTCGCTGTCGGTCAACCTGTTCTACCAGGAGTTCGACCGCCAATCGCCGACCGTCGAGGAGGGCTTTGATCGATCGGGCCGCCGGACCCTGCTGCGCAACAGCGCGAGCGATGAACAGGGCCGGATCAAATCGATCAACATCGCGCCGCGCCTGAACTGGACGCTGGAAAACGGCGACACCATCACCTCGCAGTCCTTCCTGAACGCAAACCGCTTCAACGGCGACTTCGGCACCCGGGTCGGCACCCCGCTCGGCCCCGCGCCCCTGTATCCTGCGATCGACTCGTCGGTCATGAACCAGAACGAGTTCTTCCGCACCGACCTGAACTGGGTCCGCAAGGTCGCCTCGGGGGCCAAGCTGGACCTGAAGATCGGTGGCCTGGTCGGGAACCTCGGCAACCAACAACGCCGCTTCGGCTACAACCAGGCCGGTGCGCTGATCCTCGACAGCGCAATCCATTCGCAAGGCACCGACCGCGGCCTGAGCTCGACCGGCAAGTTCTCCACCCCGGTGGTGGAAGGGCATGCGCTGGCGGTCGGCTGGGACGGCGGCGTGAATACCCGCGACGACGCGCGCCTGCAGGAGGAACGGCCGCTGCCCGGCGCCTTCCCGATGAACAGCGACGAAAACTTCGACGCCCGCGTCACCCGCCTCGCTGCCTACGCGCAGGACGAATGGAACGTCACGCCGCGCTGGTCGGTCTATCTCGGCGCGCGCTGGGAAGGCATCCAGACCCGCACTTCGGGCAATACCTTCGACACTGCGCAGTCGCGCACCGGCGTCTGGAGCCCGCTGTTCCAGACCCTGTACAAACTGCCCGGCACCAAATCCGACCAGCTGCGCTTCGCCCTGACCCGCACCTACAAGGCCCCGGGCACCCAAAGCCTGATCCCGCGCCGCTTCGCCAGCGTGAACAATACGTCGACCGAGCCTGATTTCCAGGGCAATCCGAACCTGAAGCCGGAACTGGCGCTTGGATTCGACGCCTCGTACGAACATTATTGGGGCGAGGGCGCGCTGCTGTCGGCCAGCGCCTCGATGCGCCGCATCGATGGATATACCCGCAACGGCGTGTTCTTCGATAACGGCCGCTGGGTCTCGCAGCCGGTCAACGACGGCCAGGCGCACACGCGCGGCATCGAACTGGAGGCCAAGTTTCCGCTCAAGTCGCTGATCCCGACCGCGCCGGCGCTGGACCTGCGCGCCAGCGTCAGCCGCAACTGGTCCTCGGTCGATGCGGTGCAGGGGCCGAACAACCGGCTCGCCGCGCAGACCCCGTTCTCGGCCACGCTGGGCGTCGATTACAAGGCCGGCGCCCTCACCACCGGCGGCAGCTTCGCATTCAAGAACGGCGGCCCGGTGCGCATCTCGACGACCCAGAGCAGCTACGTATCGGTGCGCCGCGACCTCGAAATATACGGGCTGTGGAAGTTCGATCCGCGCAACCAGTTGCGGGTGGCGTTGTCGAACATCCTCGGCCAGGACTACATCATGCAGAACACCTATACCGACGCGCTTGGCTCGGTGAACCGCACCTCTATCTTCCCCGGCAACGTGGTGGCGCGCGCCACGATGGAGATGAAATTCTGAGGTAGTACTGCCTGCAATTTGGCGGTTGCGCCATGCGGTTGCTGCGCGTGCCGCACCGACCGCAGTATCAATCCGACATGGCGTGATCGGCCATCACGTCGGCGGCCCGGCGATGATCGAGCAAGCCATCGTCGCAAGGTCCGGGATGGTCGGCCAGCCAAGCCCGGATAGCCCGTGAGGCAATATTGGAGAGTGAGAACTTGTTGCCCGTAGCGCACAAGTGGGCGCGCAAGGCGGCCAGCGTATGGGCATCCAGCGTCACGACCGATGCGGCATTCATGCTCGTTTCCCCTGTGCGTTTTGTCTCGTTTTGTCTGGTTCTGTAATTTAGACATCGGCTCGATGGCCGAGTTCCAAACCAGTCAAAACCAGACAAAATAAGACAGGATGCGCCAGCAAAACGAGACANNACCGCGAACAGGATCGAGGTTTCGCGCAGGGCGGCCACGGCCGCCACCGGCGCGTGCGTCATCGCCCACAAGGCCAGGGAATACGACCCAAGGTTGGCCGCGCCGCCCAGCAGCGCCACTCCCATGTTCATGCGCGCGTAGGCGGCCAGTTGCCCGGGCCGGCTGGCGGCCGCCCAGCCCACCAGGCCGATTGCCGTAAACATGAAAATCCACATGGTGTACGCCAGCGGCGCGCCTGACTTGCGCACCCCGATCCCGTCGATCACGGTGAACGCGGCGATCATGCACGCGGTCAGCAGGGCGAAGACGGTGGTGCGCTGCGCGCCGGGATGCCTTGCGCGGGTGGTGAAGAACAGCGCCAGGATGCCGCCGCAAATGCAGCCGATCGCGAGCCACTGCACGGCGCCCAGCCGTTCGCCCAGCAGCGGGCCGCTGGCCAGCGCGACCAGCAGCGGCGCGCTGCCGCGCATCAGGGGATAGGCGTGGCTCATGTCGCCGTCGCGGTAGGCGGCGACCAGCAGCGCATAGTAGCCGAGCTGGATCGCGGTGGACAGCGCGATGTAGGGCCAGCTTTCGGCGGCGGGCGCCTGCTGCAGCGGCAGCGCCAGCGCCGACAGCAGGCCGGCGCCGCCCGCCACCAGCACCGTCGCCAGGAAGGTGTCGGGGCGCGACTTGACCATCGCGTTCCAGCTGGCGTGCAGCAGCGCCCCGAGCAGAACCGCGCCGACCACCAGAGAACTCATGCGCGGTGCGAGCGGAAGTGGCGGCGCGCGACGACGATCGCCAGCGCCTGCATCGCCGCGCACAGGAAGAAGGTGGCTCCGATGCGCCAGTCCTGTGCCGGCAGGCGGCTGGCCGCGCCCAGGATCGCGGTGCCGACCAGCGGCATGAGGATGATCCCGAGGCTGGAAATCGACTGCAGTGATCCCATCAGTTCGCCCTGTTCGCTGGCGGCCGCCGTTTTCGAAACGATCGACTGCAGCGCCGGGCCGGCGGCGAACGCCAGCAGGTTGCAGATTATGAAGACGTACATCATCCAGCCCTGCGTGGCCAGGCCGTACAGCAGGTAGGTGATGGCGCCCGAGGCCAGGCCGAGCAGCGACAGGCGCACTTCGCCGAAACGCCGCATCAGGACGCCGAGCAGGCCGGCCTGCACCACTGCGGCGGACACACCGACGCAGAACAGCGCGATGCCGTTTTCGCGCGGGGTCCAGTCGAATCGGAAGGTGGTGTACAGAACCCAGGTCGATTGCAGCATCATCTGGGCGAACGTCATCAGCGCGTAGGCCACGATCAGGCCGCGGATCTCGGCGCGCCGCAGCAGCCTCGCGAGCGCGGAAAATGGGTTGATCTGCGCCAGCGCGAACGGCGCGCGGCTGACCGCGGCCAGCGATTCGGGCACCGCGAAATAGCCGTAGGCCAGGTTGGCCGCCGACAGCGCGGCGGCTACGTAGAACGGCAGGTGCAGGTCGACGCTGCCGAGCAGGCCGCCCAGCATCGGCCCGCAGATGAAGCCCAGGCCAAACGCCGCGCCGACCTTGCCGAAACTCTTGGCGCGATTTTCCTGGGTCGAAATGTCGGACGCGTAGGCCGAAGCGACCGACATGCTGGCCGAGGACATGCCGCCGATCACCCGGCCGATGAACAGGCTGGCCAGGTTAGGCGCCCAGGCGGTGGCGAGGAAGTTGATGCACATGCCGGCCATCGACACCATCAGCACCGGCCGGCGCCCGACCCGGTCGCTCAGCGCGCCCAGCATCGGCATGAAGATGAACTGCATCAGCCCGAACACGGTGGTCATCAGCCCGAACCAGAGCGCCTGCTGGTCGCGCCCACTGACGAATTCGCCCACCAGCAACGGCAGCACCGGCACGATCAGGCCGATGCCGAGCATGTCGATGAACACGCAGACCAGGACGAAGTTCAGGTTGCCGGCCGGCGGCTTGGCGATCGCGGTGCTGCTGCTCATGGGCTGGGCGGCCCGGGCCAGGGCGCAAGTCGGTCGAAGCCGTATCTTAACGCATCGACAAGTCAGGCTGTGCGACGCCGTTCCATACCTGGGCGAAGCTGCGGCGGAAAACGCGCAGATGTTCCAGCCCCGGGCAGCGCGGCCGGCCATCACCACCAGCGCATCGGCCGCGGGATGCGACGCCAGCTGCGCCGTTCAGTTCAGTGTTCATCGACGGCCTGGCGAGGTGTGGTGGAGGGGGTGCGGCCGGCGCGCTGCGACAGGGCGTCGGCTTCGGTGTTCTTGTGACGCGGAATCCAGCGCAGCGTCACGCCGCGCAGCTGGGCTGTCAGCGCGAGCGCGGCCTGCCGGCAGGCGCGCAGCGACACGGCGGCGAAGGCGTCGGGGCCGTTGAGGTCATCGATCACCACCTTGCTGTCGCCGTAGACCGTCAATCCATGCGCGCCGCAGTGCACCGCCGCTTCGAGCACTGCGATCAGCGCGCGGTATTCCGCCTCGCTGCTGTTGCCATAGCCGGCGGCGCGCGAAATCTCGATGCGCTCCCCGGCGGGACCCTGGAGCAGCGCGCCGATGCCGCAATCGCCCGGGTTGGGATGCGCCGAGCCGTCGAACCAGGCGCGCCACGGAGTGGGCTTGCCGTCGTGCCGGCCCTGGCGCCGCAGCAGTGCGGTGTCGCGCTGCTGCTTGCGCGCGGCGGCGCGCGCGGCATCGGCCTGGCGCAGCGCTTCGCGGGCGGCCACCAGGCCCGCCAGCGAAGCGGCGCCGGCGCTGTATTCCAGCGTGGTGCGCAGCGCCTGTTCCGGCGAGCAGCCGGTGCGGCGCGCCAGCAGGCGGCTGGCGCTCAATTCGGATTTAAAGGCGGCTGACAGAAGGCGGGCGAAATCGGGCATGCGCAAAGCATAACCGGTTCGTCGCATCTTGACATTGGTGGACAACTTTGCAACACTCATTGCGCCCCGCTCGGTGGGCATCCTTGGAGGAAGTATGAGTCTGATGCGCAACCTGGTTCGGATATCGGCAATGGCTGTCTGCCTGCAGGCGGCTTTCACTGGCGCGGTGCATGCCGCGGCGCCGCAGAAGGAGGCGCACAAGACGCCCAAGCGCTACACCATCGAGCAGTTCATGGCGACCACGTCGATCACCGGCGCCTCGTTCAGCAAGGACGAGAAGCAGATCCTGTTCAGCAGTAACGAGAGCGGCATCTTCAATGCCTACACCATCCCGGTCGGCGGCGGCAAGCCGGTGCCGATGACCAGGTCGAGCACCGACAGCACCTATGCGGTCGGCTATTTCTACAACGACGACCGGATCCTTTTCACGCGCGACAGCGGCGGCAACGAGAACAACCACCTGTTCGTGCGCGAACTCGATGGCGCGGAAAAGGACCTGACGCCTGGCGACAGGCACAAGGCGTCGTTCGCCGGCTGGCGCCCGGACGGCAATGGGTTCTATGTCGCCACCAACGAGCGCGATCCGAAGTTCTTCGACCTGTACCGCTACGACGCGAAGACCTACGCCCGCACGATGCTGTTCAAGAACGAGTCCGGCTACAATCTCTCGGCCATCAGCCGCGACGAGCAATGGCTGGCGCTGCACAAGCCGAACACCACTTCCGACAGCGACATCTACCTGTACAACACCGCCACGCGCGAATCGAAGCACATCACGCCGCACGACTCGCCCGCTTCGTTCAACGCCTCCACCTTCGACCCCGAGTCGAAGCGGCTGTTCTTCACGACCAACGACGGCGGCGAATTTTCCGCCATCCGCACCTACGACCTCGCCACCGGCGCTACGGCGACGCGCGAAAAGGCCGAGTGGGACATGCTCGGCACCAGTTATTCGCGCGATGGCCGCTACCGGGTCAGCATGGTGAACCAGGACGGCAGCATCGTGGTGCGCGCGTTCGAAGGCCCGGATGAAAAGCCGGTCGCTCTGCCCCGTATGCCGGGCGGCGAAATGCGCCAGACCACGTTCTCCCCGAGCGGCAGGCTGCTGGCGTTTTACGTCAACGGCGACCGCTCGCCCAACAACCTGTATGTACACGACTTCAGGACCCGCCAGACAAGACAGCTGACCCAAAGCCTGAACAAGGAAATCAACCCGGCCGACCTGGTGGAGGCCGAAGTGGTGCGCTTCACTTCCTTCGACGGCACCGTGATCCCGTCGATCTACTACAGGCCGAAGGGAGCAAGCGCCACCAGCAAGGTGCCGGCGCTGGTGTACGTACACGGCGGCCCGGGCGGGCAGACCACCCGCGGCTACAATTCGCAGATCCAGTACCTGGTCAACCACGGCTATGCGGTTTTGGGCATCAACAACCGCGGCAGCTCCGGCTACGGCAAGACCTTCTTTGCCGCCGACGACCGCAAGCACGGGCGCGAGCCGCTGTGGGATTGCGTGGAAGCGAAGACCTTCCTGGCGAGCCTCGGCTACATCGACCCGCGGCGCATCGGCATCATGGGCGGCAGCTACGGCGGCTACATGACGCTTGCCGCGATGGCGTTCCGGCCCGAAGCGTTCAAGGTCGGCATCGATATTTTCGGCGTCAGCAACTGGATCCGCACGCTCGAAAGCATTCCGCCGTACTGGGAAGCGCAGCGCAAGGCCTTGTACGGCGAGATTGGCGATCCGGTGGCCGAGCGCGAACTGCTGGTCGCGACCTCGCCGCTGTTCCATGCCAAGGAAATCCGTCGGCCGCTGATGGTGATCCAGGGCGCCAACGACCCGCGCGTGATCAAGCCGGAGAGCGACGAAATCGTCGAGGCGGTCAAGAAGAACAAGGTCCCGGTTGAGTATGTGGTGTTCGCCGATGAGGGGCACGGCTTCAGCAAGAAGAAAAACCAGGCCGAGGCGAACGCCCGGATCCTTGCCTTCCTCGACAAATACCTGAAGCCGTAACCGGGAAGGCCTTCCGGCATGACGAAAAAAAAGCGCCGCGGCGCTTTTTTCATGCCGCGTCAATTAACGGCGCGGATTGTCGGGACGGTAGTCGCGGTCGTTGGTGACCCCATCGCCGTCGCGGTCGGCGTCGCGCCGGTCGGGAACGCCGTCGCGGTCCTGGTCGATGCGGCCAGGGCGCTCGTAGCGGTCGGGGATGCCGTCGCGATCGCGGTCGCGCCGATGCTCGTAACGGTCCGGGATGCCGTCGCGGTCGCGGTCGCGGCCACGCGGTGTCCAGCGCGGCTGTTCCATGAACCAGCGGCCGTCGCGATTCACCCAGTTCGGCTGCGAGTACGCGTAGCCAGGACGTTCGGCAATCCAGATGCCCGAGCTCCACTCGTAGCGGTTGCCGCGCCAATCCCAGTAACCCGGCTGCCATACATAGCCGTCGCGCGAACGGGGGATCCGTTCATAGCGCGGTGCCGGCGGGGCGATGCGGATCTCGTCGTAGCGAACCTGCTGCCCCATCGGCTGCCAGCCGCCGCTGCGCAAGCGATAGCCGCCGTGGTCGCGAACCCACTCGCTCGACTGGTACTGATAGCCGTCGCGCGCCGATTCCCAGTGGCCGCCCATCCAGACGTGGCGGCCGCCGTCCCAGTTCCAGTAACCTGGCGCCCACACGTAACCGCGGCGCGCCGCCGGTACGCTTTCGAAACGGGGCGCCGGCGGAGCGGAATTGATGACCAGGTTGAAGCCGGTCTGCGCCATCGAAGGCAACGGCATCCAGGCTGCGGCGCCGAGCGTGATCATTGTTGCGAGTGTCAGTGTGCGTTTCATTTTCTTCTCCGTTTCAAAGCCTGCGATTCAATATATCAAGCTGAACCTGCGATTCGGAGAAATGAATCAGATGCTTACAACTGAAACAGATTGGCGGAAAGTCGGCGTGCGCTACCGTACCGACTCAGCCGGCGCGGCCCGCGCGCGCATCAGCTGCGGTTGCGCGCAACGCTGCCCTGCTTGACCAGGCGGCGTTCGTCTTCCAGTGAACGCTGCTTTTCCGCCGGGTTCATGCGTTTGCCGGCCACGGTCACCACGGCCATCCTCGACGGCGTTGCGATGCTCGTGCTGATCGCTTGCGGCGACGGGGCGAGCGACTGGTCCGAGGCCGGCATCAAGGAGCTGGCGGAGACGGCGACACCGAGGGCCACGACAAACACGGCTTCGAAGTTCTTGAGGACGTTCATGGTAGTTCCTTTCAATGTGCGTTGCGATGTAATCACTGTAGGCNNCCCCCCCGGCTAAGGCTGTGCAGGCGGCGTGCGCAGGTGCGAACCCGGCCTTGTCCATTCGGGGAATCCATGGCTGGCGTGATCGGAAACATAGTGAGGGCGGCGCGCGCGCGCCACACCGCATCGCGCCGCGCGCGCAACCTGCGCATCGGTGTGCGGCATCCGCCGCGGCGGATGCCGGAAACTGCGATCGCCGCTGAGCAGCTTGCGGTGGCGCGCGGGCCTGCCGCGGTGCGCTGGATCGCTGCGGCCGGGGTGCTGGCGGCGCTCGGCGGCGCCATCCTCATCGCCGGCCACGCTCGCAAGCTCGCGGTCGCGGCCGACGCGCTCGGCGGCGCCCGGTCATCCGGCCTGCCTCGCCCGGTGCTGGCGTTCCAGCCTGCCTTGCCCGGCGTCGCGTTCAGCGTTCCGGAACAAGGCGGCATCACGCTGGCGCCCCAGGAAGGCGGCGCGCTGCTGATCGCCGCCGGCATCCGCAGCGCGCCCCCGTTGCGGATCGACCTGTGCCGCCAACTGCAAGGCAAGGCCGGTACGCGCCTGCTGCCGGTGCGGATCGGCTACGGTTTCGAGGATGTGTCGCGCTGGGTCGCGCGCAACGACGCGGCGGCCAGTCCGGTCGCGCTGCGCAACGTCGCGCTGGGCAGCCCGGATGAGCGGGACATGCCGCAAGTGCAGGTCACCGGCAACGCGGCTGCCGATTTTGCGGCGCCCGATGCCGAGCCGCTGCAACTGCGCTGGGACAGCCGCGACCCGGCGGTCAGCTGGATCGGCGATGCCGGCTACGGCAAGGTCGAGCAGGGCGCGCACGGCCAGGTGGCGCTGCGCCGCGACGGCTGGCTGGTGTGGCGCCGGGACGCGGCCATGCATATCCAGCGCCGTCCAAGCGCGGCCTGCCCGCAAGCGGGCGAGTTGCTGGTGCGGGTCGTCCGCGCGGTAGCCGGTTCCTCCGCGGCGAAGGCCCAGGTCACCGCTTATCCCGCCAGTGGCCAGCCGGTCAGCGCCTGGCTCGGCGCCGGGCGCTGGCAGGTGCCGGCCGATCCGGGCCGCGGCCTGGAAGACCAGGCGCTGTTCCAGGAGCTGCGCCGGCGCGGCATGGTGCGCCTGGGCGTCGGCGGCATGGCCGAACTGGTCCCGCGCGACCTGGCGTCCTGGCGGGCGGCGCCGGCAACGCTGCGCGCCGCCCGGCTGGCCGGCTGGGACCAGGTGACGCTGGACCCGGGCGCGATTAAGCTGCTCGGACGGCTGTACCGCATGGCCGACGGCGACTACGTGCGTGAACAGGTTCGGGTATTCAACGGCGAGCGGCGCCTGCTGGCGTGGCGGGTCGCGCCAGGCGGGGCGAATGGCGCATGGCAGGCCAGCGTGGCGTCCGCGCCGGCGGCGACCAGCGGAGTGATGCCGGTATCGGCGGCGCGCTTGTTCGCCGGGGTCGGGCACGGATGGGGGCCATGGACCCGGATCGAATCCTGGCCCGCCGCCAGTGCCGCGCCGGCGCGCCTGACGCTGGCCTTGGCGCAGGCTGCGCGCGGTGGCGAAACACTGCAGCTGATGCTGGTCGGGCGCGTCGGTGCGGTGCAGGGCGCGCGCCTGCGCACGCCGCCGCAAGGCGCCTGCAGCGGGCGGGCGTGCCCTTCGCGCGACGCGGTCCAGGTCGTGATGCTCGAACTGCTGCCGGGCGCGCGCAGCATCTCAGTCGATGCGGCTCCGCTCGACATGTCGGTGCTGGCAATGCCGGGCGACCGGCAGTATCGCCACCTTCGCGTGGCGGGCGGGCGGCTCGACTGGCAGCCGCTGGCGCCGATGGCATCGGCGCCGCGTCCGGCCGCGCGCGCCGAAGTGACACTCGAGGACCGCAACGGCGCGCCGCTGTGGCGTGGCGGGGCGCCGACCCAGGCCGCGATCGACGCCGGCCTGGCGCCCCTGCTCGGAATTCGCGCCGACCACGCCGGCAGCGTAGCCGGAATGCTGGCCCGGCTGCCGGCGCCGGACGGCGCGCCGCATTCGGCCCGCCTCACGCTCGACCTGCCGCTGCAGGCCGCCAGCCAGGGCGCGCTGGCGTGCATCGGCATGCGGCGCGGCCAGTGGGACGGCAAGACCTGCAGCGGCGGCCGGAATCCGCCGGCCGGGCGCCGCGCCGGCATCGTCATCCTCGACACCGAAAGCGGCGACGTGCTGGCCGCCGCCGGAGCCGGTGGTGCGGCGGTGAACGCTGCCAACTGGAACGAAGTGCGCAACTTCGACCGCACCGATCCCGCGCGCAGCCCGTTGCGGCTGCCCGCCTTCCAGCACGACGGCGGCGCCCACTCGAGCCCCGGCTCGACTTTCAAGGTGATCAGCGCGATGGGGCTGGAACAGGCCGCGCGCCGCGATCCGCAGATAGAATCGCTATTGGCCGGGCTGCCGCTGCCGGCGATCAACCGCATGGCGCGCCGGAAGGGCTTCGCGTTCCAGACCGATGCGTCGAGCTATCCGGCCGCGACCCGGCTGGCGCACATCACCAACTACAAGGACCAGCACCTCGAGCGGCGCGCGCAGGACGGCAGGCTGGGACTGTCGCAGGCGCTGACGTACAGCCTGAATACCTGGTTCGCCTGGTCGGGCGAATTGAGCGACCGCAGCCTGTTCGGCCGCTCGGAGGGCGGCGCGCCGGACCTGCAGCCGCTCGAAGCCGGAGCGCTCGACAGCGTGCGCCCGATTGTCGGGATGGCGCACCGCCTCGGCTTCGGCCAGGCGCTGCGGCTCGACGGCGGCCTGCTGCCGCCCGACTACAGCTGGTCGGCCTGGGATGCGCTGCAGGCCAGCGCCTCGCACATCGATCCGATCCACACCCGCCACGAACTGCGCCAGATGTCGATCGGGCTGCGCATGCAGGTCACGCCGCTGCAGATGGCGCTGGCGGCCGGCGCGGTCGGGCAGGGCAAGCTGATCGCCCCGCGCCTGCTGCTGTCCCTCGACGGACGCCAGGCCGGCGCGCCGGCAATGGCGCCGGTCGGGGTGCGGCTGGACCGGATCCGGGCCGGGATGAAGGGCGTGGTCGATGTCGGCACCGCGGCCGGCGCCTTCCGCGGNNGGCGGCGGCGATTCGGCCACGGTCTGGTTTACCGGCTGGCTGGAACCGGGCAGCCTGCCCGGGCAATCGCGCCGGCTGGCGGTGGCCGCCTTCGTCAGCCATTCCGAGGCGACCGGCGGGGAGCACGCCGCGCCGATCGTGGCGGCGGTCCTTGCCTCCGCCCTTGCGCAGAATCGGGAACAGAAGGGTAAATAGGCGTTTCAAGCGCGCCTTCCCCGGCGCCGTTGTATGGCATGATTTTAGTGTGTCCGACAAGACGAGGGAAGGTATGCGCCTGCCGGGAACCCGGTATCAAGAGCACGGGTGGGAACAAGTGCGCAAATTGCTGGGGCAATGCTCCCTGCAGGCGTTCGCCCATTTCACGCCGGCGCGGCTGCTCGATCCGGCCTGCCAGGACGATGCGCTGGGCGAGTACCTCGACCTGGCCGCCGCCGCCCTGCGCGCCGCCGGCCGCTCGACGCGCGCCGGGGCGCCGGGAAACAGCTACGGCGAGAGCGTGCTCGAACTGGCGCTCGGCCTGCTCTACGAACTTCAGGCGCGGCCAGGCGACTGGGCAGCCTTTGCCGCCGCCGTCGCCAACGAGCACCGGAAGATCGGCCCGTTCTGGGAGCATGCGGGCGGCGACGCGATCCTGCGCAAGAAGGTCAACGACATGTACGCCGTCCTGCGCGACAAGGTCGATGCCGACAACTACCAGGCCGCCTGCGGCCGCAGCTGCAGCCCGAACAAGATCTATGCCTACCGGACGCTCGATATGGCGTACGGCGACATCGCACGCATTTTCGAAGGCTGGCACCAGCACGCAGGCCAATTGGGCGCGATCCTCGGGCGCCCGGTCGCGCAGGCCGCCGCGCCGATCGAAGTGCGCCAGATGAAGTCGATCGCCGGTTGCAAGGCCGAGTGGGTGATCCGCTGGAGCGAGTCGCGCGAAAGCTTCACCGGAGCGGCCGGCCCGCTGCATACCCGCTCCAAACGCTTCGCGAACCTGAAGAACAGTCCCGACAAGATCGGCGCGATGCTGCTCGAAATTGGCGAGTACGAAGAACTGTCGGCCAACCGCGACTGCGACTGGCAGCAGGACGCCGGCGAGGCGGCGGCCTGGCTGGACGACCTGGCGCGGGTGTTCGACGAGTCCGAGCAGGCTGCCAGCACCGAGGCCGACCAGATTTTGGCGCCCGGCGGCGATTCGGAACCCGACGGCGCCGCCGAGCCCGAACCGGAGTCCGAAATCGGCGAACCGATCGCACTCATCGCACTGAATGTTTCACTGCCCCCCCGCTTCATGGAATTGGCGAGGGCCGCGCAGGACCGCGACAGCTGGAGCGCGCGCATGATGGCCGGCGATTCGCTGCCGGTGCGCCTCGCCGTGTACCTCAAGCTGCTGGGCGCGCAGGACGACAGCTATCCCGCCGAATGGCAGGACCCGGCGACCGGCGAGCTGCCCACGATGCCGCAACTGGCCGCACTGGACCAGGTATCGCTGCCCACGCTGCGCAAGCGGCGCGATGCGGCGATCGCCAACCTGCTGGCGGCGGCACGACCATGAAGGAGAACGATTTGAAGACAACATCCGGCCTGGAGCGAAAGCTGCGCGAGCAACTGCTGCTGGCGCGCCGCGTCGAGGGCGACCGCCTGATGCTGGCCGACGCGGTGCTGGGTGCCGCGCTGGACGGCAGCCGCCCGCTGACCGCGAACGAGCGCGCGGCGCTGGCGCAGTCGCCGCTGACCATGCGGCGCCTGCGCCAGCTGACGCTTGATCGCGCCGCCTGGTCGGGCAGCGCGGGCATGCTGCGCGCCGCCGCCTCCGATACGCCGCTGGCCGAACTGGTTACCGACGACAATTACTGGGCCTTGCACTTCCTGCCGCAGAACGGCGCCTGGCAGGTGATCCTGAAACTGGCGGCCGACGCGCCGTTCGCGCCGCAGCTGATGCGCGAGCAGCCGATGCTGCGCGTGATCGACGGCGGCGGCGCCATCATCCTGCAGGGGCGCCTGGACGCCGACGGCGAATGCGAGAACGCCTGGCCGTTCGAGACCGCGCCGGCGCCGCACTTCCAGCAATTCGGCGCCGCTTTCGCGGTCGAGCCGGTGAGGGCATGGCGGCGATGATCGGCATCTTCAAACGGCCCGGGCGCGGCGCGCCGGTGGACACATCGGCGTTGGGAACGGCCGTCGTCGCGATGCCCTTGCAGGCCGGCTGCGCCATTCCGGCGGCATGCAGCGCGGTGGCGATCGACCGGGGCGGGCGTACCCGGCGCGCACCCGAGGGCGGCCGGCTGGCGCTTGCGCCGGGCGAAACCGCCTACGGCTTCCATCCCGGCCCGTACGCGGCCGACCTGCTGCCGTTCGCGGCAGCGCCGGAAATCGGCCTGCGCGTGGCGTTCGCAATCGACAGTCCCGATCCGCGCGTCGCCCAGCAGCGCTTCGACCTGTTCCTGGCCAGCGAGGCCGACGGCCCGCTCGCGCTGGCCGCTTTCCGCCAGGCGATCGAAGCCGCGCTGCAGCGCGAGCTCGCACAGGGAAACCTCGAGCTGCCGCCTTGCACCTCGCTGGCCGAGTGGAACGCGTTTCGCGCCGGCTTCAACCAGCTGCTGTACATGCGCTTCGGCGTGACGGTGGAAGAATGCGTGCCGGTCGATCTCGGCGAATCGGTCGACTTCGCACAGCTGCTGCTGGCGCGCGCCGCAGCCCAGGAAGCGGCGCCTGCGCCCGCTGCGGTTGCGGCCGCCGTAGCGGCGCCTGCGCCGGAGCCCCTGTCGGACGCGCGTTCCCTGCGCCGCCTGTTCCTCGAGCTGCCGAGCCTGATGTGCGCGCTGCGCCTTGCGGTGCTGCCGCAGGGCCAGCAGCTGTTCCGCCGCCACCAGGATCTGTTGCAGCGGCTCGACCTGGTCAGCCTGTCGGTGGCGACCATGCCGGCGCTTGCGCTGGCGGCCCCCGGCGTGCCGCTCGAAGCGCACCAGCAGGCGCGCCGGATCCTGCACAGCGGCCGCGCGGTCGCCGCGCTGGACGAGGCGTGGGCGCTGCTGTCGCGTCTCCAGCTCGCCCGCGGCGGGCAACTGGCGGCGCTGTTCGACGATGCCGAGCGGATCGTCGCCAACCTCGAATACGACACCGGCGAGCGCCGCCTGGCGCTGGCCGAAAGCGAGCCGGCATGAGCCAATTGCCCCTTACCGCCGAATCACGCAGCCTGCTGGCCGATGGCTCGACGCTCATCGTGACGGCTACCCGCCGGCCGCGCGCCAATCGGGCCGACGTCAAGTGCAGCGCGGCGGGCGCCCCGGCGCTGGCCGAGCGGATGCTGAATGTGGTGCGCCTGGCGCGCCATACCGAAGCGCGCTTCGACAGCCGCGACCAGGTCGTGATCAGCATCGACCGCACGCCCGGCGCGCATGAACGCGACTGGGAGCTTGCCGTGGTGCTGGCCGACCGCATGGTGCGCGGGGTGTACCAGCCGGCCGGTCCGGTGCTGGCCAACGGCTGGTCGGACCACTGGCAGCTGGGCCGCATCGGCGGGCATGACGTCGGCCAGGCGCCGGCCGATGCGGTGCTGGGCGGCCCGGGCGGGCTGGCGCATCTTGGCATGCTGAGCGGCCAGCCCGATCCCGCGGCGGCGGTGTCGTCGGCGCGCGCCTGGTTCCCGCTCCACAGCGGCGGCATCAACGACAGCCTGTGCTGGGTCGAGGTCAGCGTCTATCCGCTGGCGCGCGATGGCGGCGAGGAGGAGGACGCAATCTCGGTCCCGGGCCTCGACCTCACCGGGCAACTGGCGGTGCGCCAGGCGCTGGCCGGCGCGCGTCATTTCGATGCGCGCGGCCTGGGGCGCTGGCGCAGCGTGGTGCGCTTCGGCCAGCCGCGCTTCCATGGCAATTCGTTCGAACTGGCGCTGGTGATGGCCGACCGCCTTGCGCGCGGCCGCGAGTTCCTGCCGCGCGGCCGGATCATCGCCACCGGCTGCTCGGGTGCATGGCATGCGGGCCGGGTCGACCCGGTCGACGGCTGCGAACCGAAGTGCGCGCTGATCCTGCAACAGGCGGTGGCGGGCGACCGCATCCTGCTGCCGGCCGCCTGGGAATCGGCATTGGCGCCGGGCTTCCTGCAGGCGGCAGGCGGCAAAGGCGCGAGCGTGGCCTGCATCGAGCGCATCGGGATGATTTGAACAATAGCGGCGCACGCCATCGTGCGTCATGTAAAAGCACGCCGGCCCCTGCTAGAATCGAACTGGCCGGGGCGCAAACGCAGACCGATTGAATAACCAGGAGTGTTGATATGTTCCAGATGTTTGGATTTGGCGGCGTCAAATGCCCGCGCTGCGAGCACAAGAATGCCGACGATTCGGGCTACTGCGCCCAGTGCGGCCTGACGCTCGGCGCGCCGCGCAACGAACCCGTGCTGCGCGAGAACCGCTGGATTCCNNGCCGAAATCCTGATCACCCGCAGCGCCGCAATGCCGGTCGAATTCGAGTTCGACGACCTGCGGAGCGCCGAGCACCTGAAGATATCGGCCGGCTTCACCGCCAGCGTCAGGATCGAGCAGGTTGCCGCCTTCGCGCGCCATTTCATGACCTTGCCCGGAACCGTCACCAGCTTGCACCTGCGCGAGCTGCTGGCGCCGTCGGTACGCCAGCTGGCCGCCGAATTCGTCGGCGGCCAGTCGCTGCGCGACATGGCCCGCAACCCGGAACTGCGCGCGCAACTCGACGAACGCCTGCAAGGGGCGCTCAAGATGCGGCTGGCCCAGTACGGCCTGGCGGTGGTGCAGGTCGATACGCTGGCCCTGCGCCACGATAAATTCGACGCCAACCGCGAGCGCATCGGCACCCTCTGGCTGGTGGCCGACGACCGCCATGTCCAGCTCGAACACGCCAAACAGCTCGACCAGCTGTACGACGACGCCCAATGGCAGCGCATCCGCCGCGAGGAGCAGGAAAGCCGCCTGCGCTACCGGCGTACCGAGCTGCGCCAGGACGAAGCGATCGAGCGCGCCGAACTGTCGCTGCAAAATTCCGAACGTGTTCAGGCGCTGCGCGCCCGCGAGATCGACCTGTACGGTCGCATCGTCGACTCGAAAAACCGCAAGCAGGCGATCGAACGCGGCGCCGGCGACGTGCTGGCCGAGCTCGAACACGAGCTGGCGAAAAAGGGCGCGGCGCGCGGCGACGAATCGTCCGAGTGGGCGCACCTGCGCCACCTGGCCCAGATCAGGATGCGCACCGAGCTCGAGATCTCGCAGCAGGAGGCGCTCGAAGCGCGCCAGATGGCGCAGCAGCGTTTTTCGCACCAGCTGCTGCAGCAGCAGATCGAGAACAAGGTCGCGCAAGCTATGCATATCGAGGACGAAGTGCGCAAGCGCGCCGAACTCGAACGCCTGCATGCCAGCGAGCAAGCTGCGGCCAGGCGCCAGCTCGAGATCGAGGCCGAGGAGCACAAGGCCAGGTGGCAATCGCTCACGCTGATCAATGCGGCGCACAAGCGCGAAGCGGAACGGGTGCAGGAGTGGGAAGAACAGCTCGCGCTCGAACGCCAGCGCGAGCTGTTGCGCAGCGGCTCGCTGCTGGCCGAGGAAGCGAACCAGAAGCTCGAGTCGATGCGACGCGGCGGGGCCCAGGCCGAATCGGTCGCGCAGTACGAAAAACTGTTGCGCACCATCGACGCCGACGGCATCCAGTCGCGCCAGGCGCAGCAACTGGCGCTGGAAGGCGAGGAGGCGCGCCATGCGATGAAGCGGCAGGGACAGGAAGCGGAATGGCAGCAGGAACTGCGCCGGCTCGAACACGAGCGCGAGGAGAAATTCGCGCAGCTGGCGCACGCGGCCGACATGGCGCGCATCGAGATCGCGCGGGTGGAGACCATCGGCGCGATGGGCGATACCGCCAAGGTCGCGCTGGCGTCCGCGCCGAATGCCGCTGCGCTGGCCGACTACATGAAAACCCAGGTGCATGCAGGAATGAGCCCGCAGCAGCTGGCGGCCCTCTCCGGCGTGGTCGCCGCGACCAACAGCGTGACGGCGCAGGACGCCGCGCGCATGGGGCAGGAGCGCGAGCAGCAGGAACGCGTGCGGCGTGACGCCGAGGTGGACAAGGACCGGCGCCACCAGCTCGACCTGATCAACCTGCAGAATGACGTGAACAAGGCGGCGCTGGCTTCGCAAGCGCAGCTCGGCGCAGGCGTGGCGCAGGCAACGCGCGGACCGGTCGTGCGCCAGTGTTCGAACGGCCACGTGGCGCTGCCGTCCGACCGCTTTTGCGCGCAGTGCGGCGCCGCGCTCCAACCTTGATCGGGAAGATGCAAACAGCCAGAGACAAGATCCGCGAACTGCGCGCCCTGCACGAAGACGGCCTGTTAAGCCAGCAGGAATTCGACAGCCGCAAGAATGCCATCCTGGATGCCGAGTACGCGCCCCCGGGAGGCGCGAGCGCGCCGTTGCCGGGTGCGGTGCACGTGCGGCAGGGCACCGAGATCGGCCTGATGGCCGGCCAGGAAATCGGTCCGCAGAACCGCCGCTACCGTCTCGAACGGCTGATCGCGCAGGGCGGCATGGGCCAGGTGTGGCAGGCGATGGACCTGGCCACCCACGCCGAACTCGGGCATAGCGCGCGCGTGGCGCTGAAAATCCTGCCGCCCCAGCTGACCATGAGCGCGACCCACGCCAAGCTGCTGGTCGAGGAAGCCACCCAGGCGCGCCAGCTGGCGCACGAGCACATCGTGCGGGTCTACGAATGGGCGCAGGACCCGGCCACGGCCAGCTACTTCATCATCATGGAATGCCTCGAAGGCGAGGACCTCGACAGCCTGCTGGCGCGCGAAGGCCGGTTCACCCTTGAGCGCACCACCGAGCTGCTGGCGCCGGTCGCCGACGCCTTGCAGTACGCATGGGACAAGCACAAGCTGGTGCACCGCGATATCAAGCCGGGCAATGTGTTCGTCACCAGGAAGGGCGAAATCAAGCTGCTCGATTTCGGCATCGCCGCGCGTGCCCGCTCGAGCGCGAGCAGCATCGGGCTGGAGGCGCCGGCCAATTCCGGCACCGCCGGCTACCGCGCGCCGGAAGCCGGCGCCAACCAGCGTGAACCTGCGCGCGCGCTCGATGTGTACGCGGTTGCGGTAATGATCTACCAGATGGTCGAGGGCCGCATGCCGTTCGACGGGGTGCGCACGGCGTCGCACAATCCCTCGAAGCCGGAGGCCCTGACCGAGCGCCAGTGGCAGGTTCTGCAAAGCGGCTTCGCGCTCGCCCCAGGCCAGCGGCCCGCCGCGGTCGCCGAACTGCTGCACCAGCTGCGCCACGCGGTCGGTCCGACACCCGCTGAAATCGCGGCGCGGGAAGCGCAGGCGCGCGCGAACGAAGAACTGCGCCAGAAGCAGCTGGCGGGCCAGCGCAAGGCCAACGCGGAAGCGGCTGCGGCCGCGCAGCTGATCCGCGAACGCCAGCGCAAGGAGCAGGAAAAAACCGCGCGCGCCGAGGCCGAAGCGGCCCGGCGCGAACGCAAGGACGCGCTGCGCCAGCAGTTGCTGGACCGGCGCGCGGCGGACGCGGAAGCGGCGCGGCTGGCAAACGAAGAACAGCAGCGCAAGGTCCTGCAGGCCAAGGCTGCGGCGGCATATCGCGCCGAACAGCAGCGCGCCCGCGCCGAGCTGGCGGCGCGCACCCAGGCCGAACTGGCCAGGCTGCTGCCGTCGCATAACAGCCCGGTGGCCGACGCCGAGGGCGTGCTGCGCGACCGTTTCCTCGACGGCAGCGGCACCGGCCCCGAGCTGGTCCTGATTCCGACCGGCCGGTTCCAGATGGGATCGCCCGAACACGAACGCAAGAAAGCGATCGAAGCCGGTTCGAAGAAAAACTGGCTTGACCGCGAAACGCCGCAGCACTGGGTCGGCATCGAGCAGCCGATTGCGATGGGGCGCTACCCGGTCACCGTTGGCCAGTGGCGCGCCTTCGCGCAGGCCACGGGCTGGCAGCCGGGCGGGGAATTCGACTGGACCGCGCCGGGTTTCCACCAGGCCGACGATCATCCGGTGGTCGGCGTGTCCTGGAACGACGCGCAGTCGTACTTGCGCTGGCTGGTCGAGCAGACCGGCCAGGTGTACCGCCTGCCGAGCGAAGCGGAATGGGAGTACGCCTGCCGCGCCGGAACCAGGACCGCGTTCTACTTCGGCGACAGCATCAGCACCGACCTGGCCAACTACGACGGCAACTACAGTTACAACGGCAGCCCGAAGGGCGTGTACCGGCAGGGCACCAGCCGCGCCGGCGAGTTCGCGCCGAACCCCTGGGGCCTGTACGACATGCACGGCAATGTCTGGGAGTGGGTGCAGGACGTGGTGCATGATAACTATGAAGGCGCGCCCAACACCGGCGCGGCGTGGGAAGAGGGCGGCGACCAGGCCCGCCGCATCCTGCGGGGCGGCTCATGGATGTACAACCCGCGCTACCTGCGCTCGGCGCTGCGCAACGGTTTCTCCTGCGCGCTCGGCAACGACATCGTCGGCTTCCGGGTGGCCCGCAACCTGATTTGATTTTTGGTGTAAATTCTCAGATCCGTTCACTGCCAAACCGAAGGAATCCCATGTCGATCACCGTCACCCGCGACCTGACCCAGCCGATGCGACACGTGGTCCAGGTCCGCGCCCACCAACTTGCAGTCGACGGCAGCGTGGAGGAAGGCGGCGACGACAGCGGCCCTTCGCCGCACGACCTGTACGACGCGGCGCTGATCTCCTGCAAGGCGCTGACGCTGGTCTGGTACGCCAGGCGCAAAGGGATTCCCCTGCAGGACGTTCAGGTAACGGTCGAACGCGACGCCAGCGCCGAGCGCCAGGGCGTGTACCGCCTGGCGACCACGCTGCATCTCGGCGGCGACCTGTCCCACGCGCAGCGCCAGGATCTGCTGGCAGCCGCCTCGAAGTGCCCGGTGCACAAGCTGATGACCACCGTGACGACCGAAATCACCACCTCGCTGGCCTGACATCATGACCATCTCGAACCTCTTCAAGTCGCACGACAAGGACCTCGGCGGCGGCTTCACGGTGCGCCGGGTGCTGCCGGCCGCGGCCAAGCAGGCCGTGGGCCCGTTCATTTTCTTCGACCATTTCGGCCCGATCGAGGCGCCGGCGGAGGCGAACCATGACGTGCGCCCCCATCCCCACATCGGCCTGGCCACCGTGACTTACCTGTATGAAGGCGCGATCGATCACCGCGACAGCCTCGGTTCGGTGCAGCGCATAGAGCCCGGCGCGATCAACTGGATGACGGCCGGCAGCGGCATCGTCCATTCGGAGCGCACCCCGGCCGACCTGGCGGGCAAGCCGCGCCGCAGCCACGGCCTGCAGCTGTGGGCGGCGCTGCCGCGCGCGCACGAAGAAACCGCGCCCGCCTTCATCCATACGCCGGCCGCGGCGATCCCGGTCGCGCAATTCGACGGCGGCGAAGCGCGCGTGCTGATCGGCAGCGCGTTCGGCCTGACCTCGCCGGTCGCCACCTTCAGCGAAACGCTGTACCTCGACATCCGGCTCGAGGCCGGCCGCGAACTGATCCTCGCCGACCTGCCGGAAGAGGCCGCGATCTACCCGGTCGGCGGGCAACTTTCGATCGATGGCGAAGCGCTGGCGCCGCACACGATGGCCTACCTGGAATCTGGTACGGGTGCGCGCGTGAGCGCGGCGACCGGAGTACAATTTGTGGTGATTGGCGGCGCGCCACTCGACGGCCATCGCTTCCTGTTCTGGAATTTTGTATCGTCGAGCAAGGAGCGCCTGGCACAGGCGGCGCAGGACTGGGAACAGCAGCGCTACGCGATGGTGCCGGGCGAAACCGAGTGGATCCCGCTGCCAAGGCAGCTGCGCCCCTCTGCCGAACGACCGGAGGGCGCGGCGTACTTGTAAAGTGGCCCCGCCTGAAAGGAAGCGCCATGAAAATCCCTGAAGGTATCCGCATCCCCATCATTGTGTTCTCGCTCGAGGCGGCGCTGCTGCTAGGCTCCGCCCTGATCTTTCTGGTGCTGGTACCGCACTGGTAGCCTGAACTGTTTCACGCAGCCTTCTTGCGGCCGCCTTTCGGGACGGCCGCAAGCGCTTGCTGGTAGCGCTCGATGTAGCGCGTGGCGGGGTTGCGCCTGATCGATTCGCCGATCACGTCGAGCGCCGCATCTTCCAGTTTCCTGAAGCGCACGCAGGCTTTGCCCATGTCCAGTTTTTTCTTGCCCGACGCCGCCCAGGCTTCGCGGAACCACTGCGCCTCCGGGTCTTCCCGCTCGCCGATGCAGCCGCAATACACGCCCATCAGGTAGACCGACACGTAATTCTTCTGCGACGCGATCGCCGCGAACGGCAGGGGCTGTTTCGGATTGCAGTGGTAGCCGGCCGGGAACACGCTATGCGGGATCGCGTAGCCGATCATGCCGTACTGCATGGATTCGGCGTAGTCGCTGTCGAGATTGTCGAGGATGGCCTTGCGCACCGCTTCGACCATGCGGCGGCGCTCCTCGGGCAGCGAAGCGATGTAGTCGGCGACAGTGCTGGCGGTCGATTGCATTCGGCGTTCCTGCGGCGAGGGTTCGAATGCCAGATTCTATGTGGCGTGCGTGCGATACGCAATGCGATTGTTACGCGGTGTACATGTCGTGCGCGAGCGCGCCTTGCAGCTGGCCGGAAGCGGTGCGGATGATCCAGCATTCCGGATACGGGTCGCTGGCGAAACGCGTGTGGCGCTGGAACGGCGTCAGGCGGTCAAGGGCGGTGGCCGGGCTCAGCGCCGTTTCGGCGCCGGTGACCGGATCGAGGTGCCAGAAGCCGCCGTTCTGGTGGAACAGCACCGGCATCACGGCGGCGCGCGGCGCGCGCGGGAAAACCGGCATCGGGAAGCCCGGATGGCGCCCCGGCTCGAGGAAGTAGAAGCATTCGGCGAACTCGCCCTGGTCGATGCGGTGCATGATCACGCCGTGCGGCAGCAGCGCCGTGACATTCAGCACGACGATGCCTTTGATGCTGGCCGACAGCTCGATGCGCATGCCGAGCCGCAGCGGCACCGGCTTGTTCTTGCCTGGCCACACGCCGTCGAGCAGGACGCCGTAGCGCGACACGTCCTCGATCTCGAAGCCGCGGCCGCCGCGCCGGATGATTGCATGCCGGCCCGACAGGCGGCGCGTGAGGCCGTTGCGGTCCTGGCCGTCGTCGCCGAAATGCGCCAGCAGCACGTCGCCCTCGGGGTCGTATTGTTCCCAGCGGCCCAGCACGCATTCGCCCAGCGCGAACAAGCGCACCTGGCGCTGCGACCCCGCTTCCGGGGCTGCGTTGACCAGGCAGGCGCTGCTGCTCGGGTACGGATGCGGCTCGGCCTGCGCCGGCACGTCGATTTCGATCAGGTCCTCGTCCCACGCGATGGTGGAAAAACCCAGGTCGACCTTGCCGGCGCCGGCCTCCAGGTTCAGGTGCGTGATCGAGGCGTTGCGCGCGGTCACGTCGATATCGAGCCGGCCGCCGCCGGTTTGCGCGTCGACCCTGGCGATCGAGGCGTCGTCCGCCATCACCCGCACATTCTTGTGGGTGGACAGGAAGGTCTGGTGGATTTCGGTCAGCGAGGCGTCCGCGCGCGGCACCAGCAGCACCATGGTGCAGGCCCAGCGGCGGCCGGCCTGGCCGTCCTCATGGCTGTTGAGCTCGACGTCGATCTGGTACTGCCCGTGTTCCTTGCCGCGCGAGGAGAATTCGATGAAGACCGGGCGCCAGTCGCCGCGCAAGGTGCGCACGAACGCATGGCGCGAGCCGCCGTCGGCGATCAGCGCCGAGCGCAGCTGCATCGAGACCAGCGGCGCGGCGTTGGCCGGCATGCCGCGCAACTCCACCTTGATGGCCTGGCGCCCACCCGCGGCGCGCGGGTCGAAACCGCTCACATGCAGGTGAGGACGCTGCAATAACGGCAGCGCCTGCGCATGCACCGCGGGGGCGAACGCGTCCGCCGGCCCTCCCGGTGCGGGACGGTCGCGGCGCGACGCGCTGATCAAGTCGAAACTTGTCGGCGGCTGCGTCGGCTGCGCATGTCCACTGGCGCACGTTGTGTCCCCTTGCATCACCCACAAGGTGCAATGCGGATGGCCGGGGTTACTACATTTTTTCATAGTAACGTTAATGGGTCAGGTATCTAAAGCTTACGCCTGTTGGTGTTGGTTTCGGCAAAGCAATATCTTTCGTGCGAAACATTATTTGCCTACAGGAATCTATCTTACCGGGTTATCACGGTGATGGGTGGGTAATGCGGTTTCTTCGCCGAGGTCGGCTCCGGCCACCGGCCTTAATATGATCGCGGTGAGGTTGTCTATATGTAGCGCAGGGGGCGGATGGGTGCTCAGTTCATCGAACAGTATTCCTGTCATGGCGCGCGCATTGCTGCCGCCCGCCAGCAACTCCGGCCAGCGGCTGATCCACAGCTGCGGTTCCGCGCAGGCCCAGAAACCGTCGGTCGCCAGCAGGTACACGGCGTCCGGGCGCAACGCGATGGCGCGGCGGTCGGGCAGGTGGCGCAGGTACGGCGGCAGCGTTTGCGGCGACAGTTCGAACAGCGGATCGCTCAGCATGGCCGGGTTGGCGAAGGCATTGCCGAGAATGAACGCCTGGGCGATCTGCGAGCGGTGTTCGCCATGCACCTGCTGCCACCATTCCTGTTCGTCGAAGATTCCGGCCATCGCGAACGCGGTCGCCGGAACGTGGTCGACCGTCAGCGGGAAGCTGCGCTCGGGCGTGATTTCGTACAGGCGCGAATCGCCGACGTGGTACAGCAAGGGCGCCTGGCCGGGCGGCAGTTCAAGCAGGGTCAGCGTCGTGCCGGGGCGCTTGGCGGAATCGAACGCGCCCGCGAAATCCTGTTGCAGCTGCGCGTGCAGGGCGTCCAGGTGGCCGGAAAGTTCATCGATGGCGTGGCATGGCGGGATGCCGAGCAGGCCGGCCACCACCGCTTCCGCAGCCTGGCGCCCCTGTCCGTGGCCGCCCATGCCGTCCAGTACCGCCAGCCGGATGTGGCCGTGGGCCCAGGCGGGGATCTGCTGTTGCTGTTGTTGTTGATTGCGCATGAAGGCCGCGCGGCCCAGCATGTCGATCAGCAGGAAATTGTCCTGGTTCTCCAGCTGCACGGCCGGATTCGCGCCTGCGCTGGTGGCGGCCGCGATATCGAGGCGGGGGCCGAACTGGAGGCTGTCGGGCGATCGGATCATCGGGCAAGGAAACAGTCAGAATAGCAATACTGACAGCTTACCCCGGAAGCGACTTTTTCTAAGCCACGATTAGATGGGGTTTTCCCGCTTGCCGGTGACCAGCGCGATGGCGTTGACAATCACGCAAGCCCCGGCTGCGGCGAACGCGACCTGCACGCCGAAATGATCGGCGACCCGGCCCCAGACCAGGCTGCCGACGGTGTAGCCGGCCGCCATCACGAACAGGTAGATCGACAGTGTGCGTGCGCGGATGTGGGCCGGGAACGACAGTTGCGCCGCGGCATTCAGGGTCGATACGATGGCCGACCAGGCCATGCCGCCGCACACGATCAGCGGCACCAGCAGCGCGAGCGACCGTGCGAAAGACATGATGACCAGCATCGCCCCGTAGACCAGCAGCGCCGCGGCCAGCAGGCGCGTCTTGCCGACCCGGGTGCGCAGGCTCGGCAGGATGAAGGCGGCCAGCACCGCGCCGGCGCCGAGGCAGCCCATCAGCGTGCCGAACACGCTCGAATTCATCCGCAGCACGTCGCGCACGAACACCGGCAGCAGGCCGGCGAAGGCGATGGTGGCGAAAAACACGGTGCAGACATTGCCCAGGATGTTGCGGTAACGGCTGCAGCCGAAGGCGGTGGACAGGCCGGTTTTCAGGCTGTCCCTGAAACCGCTGCGGGTGGAGGGGCCTGGCAGGCGCTCCTGCCACCACGCCCAATACACGCCGAGCAAGCCAAGGAAGGAGATCGCATTGACCAGGAACAGCGCGCCCGGCCCGATCCAGTTGAACAGCACGCCGCCCATCGCCGGCCCGACGATGGCGGACACGTTGTAGCTCAGGTTGTTGAGCGTGGCCGCCGCTTCGACCTCGTCCGGCTCGACCAGCCCGGATATCGACGCTTGCCATGCCGGCCACATGAAGGCCGAGCCGGCGCCAAGGCAAAAGGTCACCGCCAGCACCGGGCCGGCCGAGGCGCGGCCGCTGATGACGAGGCCAGCCAGCGCGCAGGCGCACAGCGCCATGAACAGATTGCAGCAGAACAGGAATTTAGGGCGGTCCACCGCATCGGCGACCACGCCGGCGAACAGCGCGAACAGGAAAATCGGCAGGTAGGTGGCGGTCTGGACCAGGGTGGTGGTCGAGGCGGAGTGCGACAGCGAGGCGATCAGCCAGGCGGATGCGAAGGTCTGGGTCCAGGTGCCGAGGTTGGAGATCAGGTTGGCGGTCCACAGGCGCCGATACCGCGCATGTCGCAGCGGCTTGAACAACGGTACCTTCGCGCGCAAGGGTTGCGCCGGCAGCGGGAGGGACAAACTATCTTTGGGCATGGTGAAGCCAGTCTACGGGGCCATGGTGCCGCGCGTCAACATGCTTGGAGGCATTATGCACGAGGGTATGGTATTTTCGTGGTATTGCCAACGCGACGAATCGACAAACATGCTGATCCGGGCCATCGAAGAGCGCGACGTACCAGCCGTGGCGCGCCTGCTCAATGCGCTGTCGCGCGAGTTCATCGTGCACGAATCGACGCCGGAAGGGGCGGCGACGTTCTTGCGCGAGAACGACGAGGAAGCAATCCGCGGATATATCGGGATGGGGCATGTGTACCACGTGGCCGAAATCGATGGCCGGATTGCTGGNNGGAGTAGGACGGAAGTTGTGGTATGTGGCGAGGGCTGCGGCGATCGAAGGCGGCGGCAGCGGCAGCTTTACGGTCAACGCATCGAATTTTGCGGTGCCGATGTATGAGGCGATGGGGTTTGTGCGGACAGCGCCGATGCAGTGCGTGAAAGGGCTGTACTTCAATCCGATGGAGCTCCGAGCCGCCGACAATCCGGATAGTTAGGATAACGCCGAGAGCCCGTTGCTGTCTTATTGCGATATGCGCTGTCGGATAGTCCGGCCTTTTGCATCTCGCGTGCCTGCCAGCTTGATGCGGTTTTACCTGGCCCTGATGTTGGTTTTAGGGGGCGCCAATCCGTGATGCTCGTCGGCCCGACGTAGCCACAGGCTGCTCACCCAGCCGGTGACCTGTTTGCCTTCAACCTTTGCGCTCACCTCCCACCAGTCGCCCTGGCGCTCGCCGCTTGCTGTCACTATGGCGCCGACCGGCACCACCGCAACGCGGCGCGCGCCGGTGCCGCTGGCGGCCCGCAGGTTCAGGGCTTCGAACACATGGTAGGTGCGCTCCGCCGTCGGCGGCGCGGGACCAAGCGCCGCGATGCCTTCGGTGGCGTGCGTCGTCGCCATCGCGGGCATCGGCGCGAGCCAGAGCAGCAGGCTGCCGATGCCCCAGGTGCCGGCCACCAGGATCGCCAGCGCGCGCACATTCGGCCGCTTCCACCAGCTGGCCGGCGTCAGGAACGCAGCCAGCACCAGTGTGATCGCCAGCGCAACCACGAAGGCGCCGATGATCCAGGTCTTTTCGCTCACCATTCCGCTCTCCGTTACGCGTCGAAGCGCAGCACGTAATGGCCCGCCACCAGGTGATGGCCGGGTGGCAGCGTGTACGGCTTGTCGGCGCTGGCGTCGCCGATGCTGGCGACAAACTGCATCTGCTCGTCGAGGTGGAACAGCGCTTGCGTCGCGCTCAACCTGCCGATCTTGTAGCCGCCGCCCGCAGCTTCGAAACTGAAGGCGTTGCGCGACAGGCCGATGCGATCCGCGCTGGTGCTGTCGAATCCGTCCGAGCGTTTCAGGAAGCGGTCGGAGTCGAGCAGGCGCAGGGCGGCGAGCATCGGTGCGCTGCGGCCGAACACGAAGCGCGCCCCGCTGGCGACCGGCACGCTTACCGGCTGCGGCAGGCACAGCATCGCGCAGTAGCGTTCCGCCATGTCCGGCGCCATCGCCATCAGTTTGACGGTGCCCGAATCGACCGGCGTGAAGCTGGCCGGCGCGCTGATGCGCTCGCGCCCGGCGCTGGTGATTGCGTGCAGTTCGTCGCCCGCGTCGACCGCGAAACTGATCACCGCTTCGGCGGGATTGGCGGCCAGCCCGAGCGAGCGATCGAGCCCGATTTCGAGCGCCAGGGCGCCGGTCTCGCGATAACGCGAGAGCCGCGGCATGGCCAGCGCAACGACGCTGACGCGCTGCTGCGCGACGGGCGCATAAGTCGCATCGCTTTCAACCGGCGTCAGCGCCGGGCGATGGCTGAGCGGCACGGCGGTCTGTTCCGATTCGTCGGGCGCCTTGACGCGCGTCTTCCAGACCGTCGCCGGTTTCGCCGGCACCGGCGCCGCGGCGGGCTTCTCCGCAGGGGCGTTCGCCACGCGGGTCACCTTCATCAGCAGCCTGGCCGCCGCGCCGCTGTCGTCTTTCGATTTGATCGTGTAGTAGCCGCCTAGCGGGTCGAAGCTGCAGTCGAACGCGCCTTTCGGGCGCACCTGCACTTCGATCGGCGCATCCGGGCCGTCGTTGATCAGCAGGATCGCGCCGCCGGGGCCGAACGGCCAGCCGGGCACCGCATGGCTGGCCGATTCGGCGTCGTGGCCGATCAGCGCCAGGCGCTGGTTCGGGTAGATCGGGCAGACCGGCTTCCAGACGGCGCTGTCGCGCGAGGTGGTCACGGTGTACAGGATTTTCTCGTCGGCGGCCGGCAAATACACCGCGTGGCCGAACTTGACCTCGACCTGGCCAGCCTCCAGGGCGTCGGCGCCCACCACGTCGTAGCGCACTTCGTCGCTGCCGAGCAGGTCGCCGAAGTCCTTCTGGTGCAGCGCGGCCAAAGACTGGGCCAGGTCGCGCACGCGGGCGCCGCGCGTGAGGTGGCGGTCGTCGTCGATGTCGTCCTGCGGCAGCATCAGCGTCACATGCGAGAAACAGCGGGTGGCGGCGCGGCCGCGATGTTCGCGCGGCGAACGTTCGAGCAGATCGCGCAGCAGCGGCTTGCGCGAAAACAGCGCCAGGCCCGGCGCCTGCCATAGCGCTTCGGCGTTGAATACATCGGGCACCTTGCCTAGCACTTCGTGTTGGACATAGACCGGCATGATTGAATCTCCTCTAATGATTGGGCACTGATCGCACTGAACGCTAGCAGGGGGCAGATGAAAAACAGCAGGTGGCTGCCGCCGGCCGAAAGGAAGCTCATGGGCTGGCCCATGATCGGGAAGATGGCCAGGTTGGTGCCCCATGAAAGCAGGAAGTGGCCGAGCACGAAGGCGGCGCCGCCGCACAGGGCGAAGCAGCGGAATCGGCCCATCCATGCTTGGCGGAAGTTGCCTGCCGCGCGGCCGGCGGCGTACGAACGCGCAGCCGTTTGCAGGACGCCGACCAGGAACAGCGCCTGTAGCGCCCACAGCGCGAGGGCGCCGAGCAGGCCGTGGCGATTCAGGAAAAACGACGGCGCGAAGTCGTCCTGCACCGCCGGGATGTACAGCGCGCTGCCGGCCGGCCGGCCGAGCGTGGAGATGCCGAGCAACTGGTCCGATCCCCACCACGCACCCTCGGCGATGGCGCGCGCGCCGAGCAGCAATTGCTGCCCCGTGTGCGGATGGCTGGCCGGGTCGAGCCAGACCAGGAAGCGGTCGGCGTAGAAGGTCCACTGCGCGACTTCGCCGGCGCCGGCGCTGCGCAGGTAGGCGATGGCGGCCATCGCCACGCAGCCAATACCTACCAGCGCAGCCGTGGCGACGTGCTTGCGCGCTGCGACAGAATAGGCGAGCGCCATCGTCATGCCCCACACGATCAGCAGGATCAGGGGCGAGTAGTCGTCCACCTGCACCAGCGCCAGGCCGAGCAGGGCGATGAACAGCAGGGCCGGCGCGGCGAGGCGGATCCAGCGCACTACCGGGCGTGTGTGTTCCGGCAAGGCGGCGTCCCAACCCAGGCCGACGGCGATGCAGTGGGCGGTGAGCGCGGTCAGCGCGAGCTTGGCGAATTCCACCGGCTGCAGGTCGAACACCCCGGTTTCGTCGCCCAGCACTACCTGCAGCACCAGCGCCGCGAGTGCGCATACCGCCAGCCCCGCCAGCATCCACTCGAGGCGGGTCTGCGGCATCATCCCGCCGCGGCCGCGCAGCCGCAGGCGGAAATGGGCGCCGACACCGAGGCCGATGGCCAGCAGCGCCGTGGTCTTCTGGTAGTGGCGCAGCCACGACGATTCCATGCCGCCAAGGCCAAGTTCGAGCTGCGCGAGCAGACCGACCGCAAGCAGCAGGACTCCCGCTGCGGTCACCAGGGTCAGGCGCCCGGGAAGGAGCAGGCAGCACCAGAGNNGATCCCGGCGATCGCCAGCAGCGCGGTGCCGACGCTGGCACCGCGCACGCCGGCGCCGGCGTCGCGCACGAACGGCCAGTGTCCGCGCTGCCATGCAAGCGCACCCGCCAGGCCAAGCGCGCAGCACAGGCCCAGCGCCACCCACCACCCCGGCCCGGGCGGAAGCACCCAGGCCTCACGCTGGCGCCAATGCCATTGAACCTGCGGCGGGAGCACGTTGCGCGCGTCCGCATACAGCGCGACGTGGCTCAATGGCCGCAGTTCGAGACGGTTGTCCGCCATGCGCACGCCGAACCGGGTGCGGCCGGCCACCAAAGCGGTCACGCCGTCCAGCGCCTCCTCCCGTCGGGCGAGGTCGAACTGGCCGGCACCGGAAGAAAGCAGCAGCGGTGCGCGATCGCCGCCGCCTGATCCGCTGGACAGCAGCAGCTGTCCTTTCACGCGCGCGAGCGTGGCGCCGCCGTAATCGATGTGCTCCAGCCCCAGCCGGTTGTCGCAGTACAGGTTGCCGCCGAAGGTGAGCGGTCGCGCGACTGTAACGGCGTGCGGGACCCAGCGATTCCAGGCAGCGGCGAGACGGGCGCCGAGGTGCGCGTCGGGGCAGGCCAGCTGCGCGCTGCCGTCGCGCAGCAAGGTGGCGCCGTCGTAGCTCCAGCGGTAGCCGCCGCCGGAAAACGACAGCGCCCGCGCGTCGGCGGCGTTCACGCCGAACAGCGTGGCGCCGATGCGGAACTGCTGTCCCTGGCGCAGCGCGATGCTGCCGGTGCGCAGGTCGACGCCGTCGCGCTGCAGGATCAGCTGCCGGGCGCTGCTGACATTGCGCGCGAACCAGCGGCCGGCCAGATCGCGGCGCAATCCGATGTGGCTGTTGTCAGCCTGCGGTGCGGCCAGCTCCTGCTCTCCCAGAGTGATCGATTCCCCCGGTTTCAGGTTTACTGAAATGACCGACGGCGACCACGCCTGGGGCGAACGCCATAGGGCCAATATCTGCAGCGCGCACATGAGGCCTAGCAGGCCCGCCGTCAGCGCAAATGCACTGATGTTGAATCGCCTGTTCATGCGTAGCTCCACACCGGACTGGAAGCGCGCGGGATCGGCGCCGATTGGCGCATGCCGCCGCGGATGTCGGCGATCATGCGGCTGATTGCGATGGCGTGCCGCGGCCTGTCGTTGCGGTCGGTGCTCAACAGGCTGCGCAGCAGCGCCAGTGCGTCGCCGCCCCTGGCTGCGGCGACGCCCACCGGACACCATGTCGATTCCTGCGCGCCTCCCGCTTCGATCCGCTGCACGAACAGGGCCGCTTCGTCGTCGCGCAAAGCGGGAGGGATCGCACCGCCATGGCGCTCGAGCAGCAGGGCTGCGCCGGCGGACTGGTTGTCGCGGTACGCCTGGCCGCAGTCGCTGCAAAAGCGCAGCGGCAGTCCGCCGGTCACGAGAAAGTAGAACAGCGCGCCGAGCGCGAAATAGTCACTGCGCGCGTCGGTCAGGTAGGCCAGGTCGGCCGTGGGGAAGAACTGTTCCGGGGCTTGCCAGTTGGCGGTACCCGAATAGCTGTGTGGGCCGCGCTCGCCGAGCAGGCGGTTGGTGCCGAAGTCGGCCAGCTTGACGCCGCCGCGGCGTACATCGAGCAGCAGGTTGGACGGCTTCAGGTCGAGGTAGCGCCAGCCGTACTGGTGAACCTTGGCGAGCGCCTGGTTGACTTGGGCTAGCCAGCCTAGCACCTGGCCGAAGTCGATGGCGCGGCCGGCGCCGCGCTCGCGCGCCACATGCTTGCCAAGGTCGCCGTCGAGCAGTTCGAGCGCCATCACGGGAAGGCCTTCGTGTTCGCCGCTGTCAAGCAGGCGCACGATGTGGCGCTCGTCCCATGGCTCGAGCGAGCGCAGGAAAGCGATTTCCTTGTGCGCGCTGGCGATCCAGCGCTCGCGCTGTTCGGGAAGGGCGCGCCCCATTTGCTGCTGGTTGATCAGTTTCAGGGCGACCCGGGCGCCTGCGGGCAGGGCGTCGGCGCACCACACAACGCCGTACGCCGAACCGGCCAACGGCTCGCGCAGGCGGTAGCTGCCCGCTCCGAGTGTAATGACTGCGCCCGCTTCCAGCATGCTTCCCCCGATTGTCCACGCAACGGCGAGTGCCGTCAGGGAGGCTTAGCTGGGGGGGCGCAGAAACCAGGCGAACCAAAAAAACGCCGCCGGTTGCCCGGGCGGCGTTTGATGATCTACAACCGTGCGGCGTTGCGGTTAGCGGTAACCGCGATGGTCGCCGCCGTGGCCGCGACCGTCGCGGTAGTGGCCGCGGTGACCGTGGCCGTAGCCGCCGCTTCCCACGTTCACGTACACCGCAGCCGGCCGGCTGTAGTAGTAGCTCGGCGCAGGGGTGTAGTACACCGGACGCGATTCTACGTACACCGGGGCTGGCTGGTAATAGCTGCTGCGGTTGTCGTAGTAGCTGCTGCCGTTATCGTAATAGGCGCTGCGGTTGTCGTAATAAGCGCTGCGGTTGTCATAATAACCGGCGCTGTACGAACGGTCGTTGCTGCTGATCGCGCTGCCGACCGCTGCGCCCAGCACGCCGCCGACAATGGCGCCATCGCGCCCGCCGCTGTTGTGGCCAATCGCGGCGCCAAGCACTGCGCCAACGGCTGTATTTACGCCGCGATCGTCAGCCATTGCCGCCGATGAGACGGCAGCAGCGGCCAGAATCACCGCACCTAAGCATTTTTTATTCAACATGGCGTTTCCTCTTGCCTCAAGCGAGATCGGGATGATCGTATGGAGCGCTGGGCATGTGCTCACTATAGCGTGTGTGAAATCCCGCGCCACGCTATATACACACTCTTACAACTGGTGTGCCGGCTGTAACAAGCGGTGTATTTACGCTTGAAGATCGGGCCGTCCGCCCCATCTGGGAAGGGTCATCCATTCATCCCGGAATCGCCATGCCCCGTCGCGCCTTATTCACTGTCGTGGCACTGCTTGCGATGCTGCACCTGTACATCGGCTTTCGCCTGGTCCCCGCGATGGCGCTCGGCAGCGCGGGAATAGCCGTCGCCATTGCGCTGCTGGCGGCATCGACCCTGCTGGTGCCCACCGGCCTGTTTGCCTCCGGCCTGAAGCGGTTGCGCTGGGCCGAGCAGCTTACCTGGGCGGGCCTGCTGGCGATGGGCTTCTTCTCTTCGCTGCTGGTGCTGACAGTGCTGCGCGACGCCGTGCTGCTGGCCATCGCGGCATTCGGCGCCGGGAGCGCCGCGGTGGATCGCGCCAGCGCGTTCGGCGTGCCGCTGCTGGCTTTGGCGGTCACGCTGGTCGGCCTGGTCAATGCGCGCCGGGTGGCCCAGGTGGTCGAGGTGGAAGTGCCGATCGCCGGTCTGCCGGCGGCATTTCATGGCTATTCGATTGTCCAGATATCGGACATCCACGTCGGCCCGACCATCAAGCGCGGCTACCTGAATGCGATCGTCACCAAGGTCAATGCGCTGCAGCCGGACGCAATCGCCATCACCGGCGACCTGGTCGACGGCAGCGTCGCGCGCCTTGGGCTGCATACCGCGCCGCTGGAGCGCCTGTCGGCGCGCGACGGCGCCTTTTTCGTCACCGGCAATCATGAATACTACTCGGGCGCGAACGAGTGGATCGCCGAGATGCGCCGCCTCGGCGTGACGGTGCTGATCAATGAGCATGTGGTGCGCGAGCGCGACGGCCATGCGCTGATGATCGCCGGCGTATCCGATTTCATGGCCCATCATTTCGACGAGTCGCATCGCAGCGATCCGCATGCCGCGGCGGCCGGCGCCCCGGCCCATGTGAAGGTCCGGGTGCTGCTGGCGCACCAGCCGCGCAGCGCGGAAGCGGCGGCCGACGCCGGCTTCGACCTGCAGCTTTCGGGCCACACGCACGGCGGCCAGTTCTTTCCGTGGAACCTGTTCGTGCCCTTGCAGCAGCCGTACACCGCGGGCTTGAACCGGCTGCGCACGCTGTGGGTCTACACCAGCCGCGGCACCGGTTATTGGGGGCCGCCGAAACGCTTCGGGGCGCCCTCCGAAATCACCCGCGTCAGGCTGGTGCCGCTGCGCGAGACGTAAACACGGCGCCGGAAACCCATGCGCAATGGGTGCAAATGGGATATTGTTCGAATCCTCCCTGAACCCATCGAAAGATTCGCTGCATGAACCGCAACCTGCGCCACACTTCCGCCCTGACCATCCTCGCCGGCTGCATGCTTGGCACCAGCGCGCTTGCCGCCACGCCGGGGAACGACCCCGCGGCGCTGGGGCAGATCCGCGACGCCGCCCTGAAAAGCGACTGGGCCTACCAGCGCCTGGCCGACATGACGGACCTGATCGGCCCGCGCCTGTCCGGATCGGCCGGCGCGGCTGCGGCGGTGACCCAGGTGGCGGACGCGATGCGCAAACTCGGCGCCACCGTGACGCTGCAGCCGGTCAAGGTGCCGCATTGGGTGCGCGGCGCCGAGACGGCCGCGCTGGTGGAATACGCCGGCCGCCCGGCCGGCCTGTCGCAGCGCGTGGCGCTGACGGCGCTGGGAGGATCGGGCGCGACGCCCGCCGCCGGCATGACGGCACAGGTGATCGTGGTGCATGACTTCGAAGAGCTGAAGGCGCGCGCCGCCGAGGTCAAGGGCCGCATCGTGCTGTTCGACGTGGCATTCGATCAGCACATGGCCGACCACGGCCAGGCCGGCCAGGCCTATGGGCAGGGCGCGCAGTACCGTACCATCGGCCCGCGCGTGGCGGCCGAGATGGGGGCGGCGGCGGCGCTGGTACGCTCGGTCGGCGGCGCCGATTTCCGTTTGCCGCACACCGGCGCGAGCGGGCTGCGCGACGGCGCCCGCATTCCGGCCGCGGCCGTATCGGCCGAGGATGCGATGCTGATGACGCGCCTGGCCCGGCGCGGCGCGCTGAGCATGCACCTGACCCTGACGCCCCAGGTCTTGCCGGACGCCGACAGCTTCAACGTCATCGCCGATTTTCCCGGCACCGACAAGCCGGACGAAATCGTGATCGTCTCGGGCCATCTCGATTCATGGGACCTGGGAACCGGCGCCAACGACGACGCCACCGGCGTGGCCAGCGCGATGGCGGTGATCGACACGCTCAAAAAGCTCGACTTCCGGCCGCGCCGCACGATCCGCATGATCGCCTGGATGAACGAGGAAAACGGCGGGCGTGGCGCCCAGGTGTACCTCGACGCCAACAAGACGATCTCGGAAAAACACATTGCGGCGATCGAAAGCGACGGCGGCGCCGGTCGGGTGTTCGGCATGCGCACCAGCGTGGGGGTTGAAGGGATCAGGCAGTTCGCGGCCTTGAAAGCGGCGCTGCAGCCGATGGGGGCGGGGGCGCTGCAGCGCGCCGACGCGCTGGGCATGGGCGACCTGCACGGACTGGAAGCGGCTGGCGTGCCGAGCTTTTCGCCGCTGATCGACGACTCGACCTATTTCAACTATCACCACACGGCGGCCGACACGCTCGACAAGGTGAAGCCGGAAGACTTGCGCCGCCATGTAGCCGTCATGGCGACCACTACCTGGTACCTCGCCAACATGGAGCAGCCGATCGGTCGCGCCAACGTGCCGGCGAAGTAATCAGAAAGCGTTGATCGGGATCTTCAGGTAGCGCACGCCGTTGTCCTCGGCATCGGGCAGGCGCCCGGCGTTGATGTTGACCTGGATCGCCGGCAGTATCAGGGTCGGCATGTCCAGCGTAGCGTCGCGCCGGGTGCGCAGCTCGACAAACTGTTCTTGCGTGACGCCGTCGCGGATATGCACGTTGTGCGCGCGCTGCTCGGCCACGGTGCTGACCCAGCGCGCTTCGCGCCCGGCCGGCGGATAGTCGTGGCACATGAACAGCCGGGTCGACCCGGGCAAGGCGAGGATGCGGCGTACCGACTGGTACATCATGCTCGCGGAACCGCCCGGAAAATCGCAGCGCGCCGTGCCCAGGTCGGGCATGAACAGCGAATCGCCGACGAACAGCGCATCGCCGATCCGGTACGCCATGTCGGCCGGGGTGTGGCCAGGCACGTGCATGGCTTGCGCCTCCAGCGGGCCGATGGCGAACGTTTCGTCGGGCGCGAACAGGTGATCGAACTGCGAGCCGTCCTGCGGCGCCGGCGGATGCAGGTTGAAGATGCCCGCGAAGGCTTGCTGGACGACGCGAATGGCTGCCCCGATCGCAATCTGCCCGCCCAGCTGTTCGGCCAGGTAGGGCGCGGCCGAAAGGTGGTCGGCATGCGCGTGGGTTTCGAGCAGCCACTCGACTGTCAGCCCTTGTGCGCGAACGAAGTCGATCACAGCGTCAGCGGAACGGGTCGAGGTGCGGCCCGATTTCGGATCGAAGTCGAGCACTGAATCGATGATTGCGCAGGCGCTGCCGGGACCTGCGCTGACCACGTGCGTCACGGTGGAAGTGGCGGTGTCGAAAAACGACTGAACAGATGGCTGCATGGTGTTCGAGAGCGTGTCCGAAGTTGGGCCATCGATTATATAACCGTTCGATTCTTGGCGGCCGGTTCGCGCGGACGAAAAAAACCCGGCACGCGGCCGGGTTTTGCGGTGCTGGCGATTAGCCAGGCCCTACAGGTTCAGCTTCGGCAGGTAGCCGCCAGGAATGATCCCGAATACGGACAGGACGATCAGGATCAGCAAGATGATGAAGAGCACTCGCACGATCTGCGCCACCGGCGCCGGCAGCGGCAGCAAGCTGACCAGCCACCAGATGAGCCCGAAGATGACGAGATAGACGATGAGGCTGATAAGTATGTTCATTTTTTTCCTCTACTGCTGTGGATGACGAATTGTCGAATTAGACACAGCAACGATAGCGGAATTTTGAACACGCGACTGTTCGGTAGGGCACATTGTCGCTGACGCGGCACCGTATGAAAAGATATTGAACGACATCCGGAACCAAGCGGGCCGTACCGCACTCNNTCGGCGGGCACCCGCCGGACTGCGCGCGCCCGGCCGTGAAAGGGGCGGCCGTACATTGTTTGAATGCCGCTGGTGAAGTTTTGCCCCCAAACAAGTTGGGAGCGCGCTTCCGATTGTTCGCAGGACCAGTACCAGACCCGGTTGAATTGTTCCTTCAGGTTCGCAAACAGCANNGGACCAGCTCACGTCCTGCGCATCGCCAGGCAGCAAAACGACGTGATAGTCGGGTGCGCCGCCCTTGCCGAGGATCAGGCCGGCGTAGTGCTCGCCTGCGTTCAAGGTTTCCCTGACTGGTTCAAGCCTGCCCATGCGCGCACTCCCGTGAAGCCGAATCCCTAGCAGGTAAGACCGCTTCCGGTGCCTCTTAGTTGCCCGGTCCGGGCAGCCGCGCTGCACGCGGGTTCGAATTTTTTTGATGGCGCCTAATTATTGGTGCCGCTGGTGGGGCGGCGCAGCAGGGAACGCTCGCCGCACGCGGCGCAGATAATACGTCGGCTGCTGGGAAACAGCAGTCGCATCCACCACATGCGCGCAATGCGCCGGGTTGATTCCGACCCGCAATGGGGGCATTTTTCCAACATTACTCCGTGCCTTGATCGATGGCGCGGATTGTAGCGGAATTCGACTCGCGCTGTTGCAAGGTTCAGTCTGCCGCTAGCGAAAACATCCCTGGCGCCGGGAGGCGGCGCCAGGGGCTGCGGTCAACGTGTGACGCTGACAGTCGAGCTGCCCGTATTGCCCGCAGTATCCTTGGACACAGCCTTGATGGTGTGGGTCCCGGACGCGGCCTTGCGGGTGTTCCAGTTATACGACAAGGTACCGCCGGCCCCCTTTGCGACCAGCTTGCCGTCGATGTAGAGGGTTTGCGCAATGCCGGCCGCGCCGCTGTTGTCGGTTGCGCTGACGTTGACCGACACGTTGCCAGCAACGGCGCCGGCGACCGGATTGTTGATTTTGACGACCGGCGCGATGGTGTCGACCACCACCGGCACAACCGCATTGGCCACGTTTACCGCAACGGTCGCCGACTCGCCGCGGTTGCCCGCTGAATCGTAGGCCGCCGCCACCAGGTTGGCCATGCCGTTGGCGACGCCGTTCGAATCCCAGCTGAAGGCGAATGGCGCCGAGCTGTCAGTGGCGACCGTGGTACCGTTGACCTGCAACTCGACGCGCGCAACGCCGACGATGTCGCTGGCGCTTGCATCGACTGCGACCAGGCCCGATACCGTGCTGCTGCCGATCGGCGCGTTGATGACGGCCGACGGCGCCTGGGTATCGACCATGACCACGGTCGATGCGGCTGCCTGAATGGCGGCGGCGGCATTGACGCGGCCGTAGCCGAACACCGGATCGCGGCCTGCGGCGCCAAGGTCCACCGAAGTCGAGTAGAGCAATTGTTCGATCTTGTCGCTGGACAAGGACGGGCCGGCCGCGAGCATCAGCGCGGCCACCCCTGCGGTGACAGGGCTGGAGAAGGAAGTGCCGTTCCATGCCTGGTAGGCTGCGCCGCGCGAGGTGGTCCAAATGCCAGCGCCCGGCGCCGAAACGGCCACATAGTTGCCGTAGCTGGAAAAACTGGCCTTGGCATCGTTCGAATCGGTGGCCGACACGACGATCATCGAGGACGACGACGGATAACCTGGGTCGCTGTTGGTATTGCCTGCGCCAATGAACACCAGGCCGCCTTTGCTCTTCATATAGTTGGCAGCACTTTGCACCGACGAGCTGCCCGAAACGCCGGCAAAGCTGATGTTGGCGATGCGGGCGCCGTGGTCGGCCGCGTACGTGAGTCCGCTTGCGATCGTGCTGAAATAGGCGTAGCAGCCTTTTGTGGCGTCGTAATAAGCGATACGCACTGGCATGATCTTGGCGTTACCGGCGACACCGGCGACGCCCATTGCATTATTGGAGGCGGCGGCGGCAGTGCCGGCGACAGCCGTGCCGTGGCCGCACACGTCCGATACGTCGTTATTGTTGTCGTAAAAGTTGTAGCCGGCGACCAGGTTCGGCGCCAAGTCGGGGTGGCTGGTGTCGATGCCCGAATCGAGGATGGCGATGGTCACGCCGACGCCCTGGGTGGTATCCCAGGCGGTCTGCGCGCCAATTTTCGCAATGTGCCACTCGCTGCCGATATACGGATCGGTGACCGCCAGCCCGGCCTTGACACGACGATCCAGTTCGGCGAACTTCAGGTTCGGATTATGCTTGAGACGCTCGACGACAGCGGTCTCGGACGCGCTGCCGGGCAGGTCGACGATGTGCACGTTGCCCTGGCCTAGCTTGCGGCGCTTGCCGCCATGCACCTTGAGGATTTTGTCGAATTCGTCGTTGGACAAGCCCGCGCGTGGTTCGACCAGGATGCGGCCGCGCGCAAAGTCTTCTGTGCCGGCTGGAGTCGCGTTGGCGTGAAAGGGAATGGCCCCGACGACGCTGATGATGAGCGATGCGCCGAGGTTCAGTTTCAACTGGGAGATGGTCATTTCAAGTGTCCTGTTTTCAAAGTAGCTGAAACAGGACTGCCTTCCGCACGCCCATTCCTTGGCAACCAGCCTGGCCGGTTGGAGGGGCGCGGTCCATGCGCTTGCAGCGCATGGATAAAGTGTCTGGCAGTCCTGCCGTCGTGGGGCAATTGCCCTTTAGACCGTTGACTTTGCGCCCCCCGTTTTCACGAGGTTTGCCCTTTTCAGATGTCAGTTCAAATAGTAGATCAAGATATTCCGGCGGGCAATTGCTAAATCATATCGTGAGGCAATTTATTTCAGCGGCTTGATAAAAATTAATATTATCTAAGCGTTAAAATGTTTTATCTTTTTAGTAAAGATAATTGCACGCAATATTTTATCTGGGATAATAGAATGGTCGAAATGACAGCGTCGCCGATCTGCCGGAAATTCTTACACTATTGTGTCTGCACCAATCATGCAAAACATCAAGTTACTGATTAATAAGGTATTCCTATCCATGGCCCAGATTATGCTTGATTATCGGAATTGAGACATCAGAGTCCGCCGAAAAGACCCATTAAGTGTAGTTGCTGGAAAATAAGTGCAATATAGGCAATAAAAACATTGACGGTAGTTCAGGTCGAGATGTTCATCCCTACCTGCTTTTTAGGTCGGAGTTCTTCAAGCACAAGGAGATTGCAATGAGCGGATATAAGAGTATCAAACGTTTCTCAGGCCGAGTCTCACTGATATTCACGTTGTTTGGCTGCCTTGCCATGGCTGCCTCACCGGCGCACGCCTATATTATCGACACCAAGATTGGTGCGGCCAATTTGGGAAATTCAGGTGATGCAACCGAGATGCAGGCCTTGGCAGACATTCTTGGAGTGAATGTCAATACATTGACACTTGATGTTAAAATAGACACGCCCAACGGTGTCCCTGCGGCGCTAAATCCGGGCACGCTCGATCAGTGGTTCATCGACGTTGCACCCGCCTCCCCCGGTTACTTCATGTTGAAGTTCGGTACAGGGGGCACTGGCGCGACGAACGATACCTTCTATTTTCAGAATATCGGCGAACTGGACAAACTTGTCTGGAGCAATAGCCAGGTGGAGTTTCTGACTGGCGGGAATTGCGGGGCGGCAAATAACAATGCCTGCAACATTGGCCGCTTGAGCCACTATGCCACGGTCGACGGCGATGGTGGCGGCGGCATCGGTGAACCTCTGCCAGAACCAGCCAGTTTAGCCCTGTTCGCGCTTGGCCTGGCCGGCTTGGCTGCCTTGCGGCGTCGACGGATCTGACTTCGATCCAGGCAGCAGAAACCGGGGCACAGCCCTAACGCGGTTCAGTAAAGGTTCATCTTGAGGACGCGCACCGTATAGCACTTTTTGCTTTGCCTTGACGACCCGGTCGCATATGCGCCCGGGTCGTTTTTCGTTGAGCATTGTTATCAGTCGTTGCCGTAAGCGCAAGCAGATGCGGCCACTGTTCAAACTGAGCCGATTTTCATGGCTCGTTTTCATAGGAAAGGGGGATAGACTTTGCGACGACCAGCGTCCGTTTGATGCCAACTGCTGGTGCCCGGGACCGGAATCGAACCGGTACGCCATTTCTGACACGAGATTTTAAGTCTCGGGTGTCTACCAGTTTCACCACCCGGGCAGCGCGCGAGATTCTAACATATCGAGAGGCGGGCGGACCTGATTCGATGGCGGGGCGCCTGAATCGGCGTGCCCGGTAGCGGAATTCTCCGGCTCGCAGCCCGGAACCGGCGAGTTTGTCGGAAATTCTTACACCTATCCGGTATGTCCAGACACGCAGCCGATGGATATGGCTCAGCAGTGGGCGCGGATGGTGTAGGATTCGTGGCGGCGCGCCGGCGGTCCCGGTGCGCCCTGAACTTCCAAGGACAAGAATTGAATATCACCATCAACGAAGAACTGCGTTCGTTTATCGA
>CXWL01000149.1_pt1 | contig 57059 bp, 64 predicted proteins | sample 590931 | NCBI WGS metagenome assembly CXWL01 (sample SAMEA3498368, study PRJEB10139) | groundwater metagenome | biome: water well; material: biofilm material | place: Germany | collected 2015-04-27 | reverse complement strand
TTGTCAAACTCCTCCAACGCGCGCTCCACTGTCGTTGAACTTAGCGAAATCCGTACCGGAGGAACGGTCACCTGATCTGTATCAAGCGGCATCAAAGCAAGGAGGAATTTTATCACGTTAGTTCTCCCCGATTACCGGCGGCATGTTGTGGCCCAGCAAGCGCAGCACATCGGCTGCGCATTCGACAACATTTGTGCCGGGACCATAGATGCCGACAACGCCAGCGTTCCTCAAAAACTCGTAATCCTGCGGCGGGATGACGCCGCCCGCAATCACCTTGATGTCGCTCCGCCCGGCTTCGCGGAGCAGGCGGATGAGTTCGGGGATCAGCGTCTTGTGGCCCGCCGCCAGAGAGGACGCGCCGATGGCATCGACTTGCCTTTCGAGCGCGAGTGCCAGCGTCTCTTCGGGCGTCTGGAACAAGGGGCCGGAGATCGCCTCGAACCCCATGTCGGTGAACGCCGAGGCGATCACGTTCGCCCCGCGATCGTGCCCGTCCTGCCCCATCTTGGCGACGAGCAGCCGCGGCTTGCGGCCAAGGCGGCGGCTGACGGCATCGACGCCCTCGACCACTTGGGCGTAGCGGGCGTCGCCTGCATAGGCCTTGCCGTAAATGCCTGTGACCGGGGTCGGTGTCGTCGCGTAGCGGCCAAAGGCGGCTTCCATCGCATCCGAAATCTCACCCAGCGTGGCGCGGGCCCGGGCGGCCTCTACCGCCAGCGCCAATAAATTCCGTTCGGGCTGAGCCTGTCGAAGCCCTGCCCCTCCTTCTGCACCGGAGCCAGAAGAAGAGGACAGCCCTTCGACAGGCTCAGGGTGAACGGAGTGGGCGGCGCCAACCGTCAGGGCCGATAGCGCCGCTTGGCACACCGGGTTGTCGCGTTCGGCCCGCGTTTTGGCGAGGCGGGCGATCTGGCCTTGACGGACCTTGTCGTTATCGACCTCGAGGAAATCGATATGCTCCACGTCCGTCGGCACATATTTGTTGACCCCGACGATCACGTCCTCGCCCTTATCCACCCGCGCCTGCCGGGCGGCGGCGGCTTCCTCGATGACACGCTTGGGCATGCCGGTTGCCACAGCTTTCGTCATTCCGCCGAGCGCATCGACCTCTTCGATGATCGCCCAGGCCCGATCGACCAGATCGCTCGTGAGCGCCTCGATATAGTATGACCCGCCGAGCGGATCGACGACGCGGGTGATCCCGCTTTCCTCGGCCAGCACGATCTGCGTGTTGCGGGCGATCCGGGCGGAAAAATCGGTGGGCAGGGCAATCGCTTCGTCGAGCGCATTGGTGTGGAGCGATTGCGTTCCGCCCAAAGTCGCGGCCATCGCCTCGATCGTCGTGCGGATGACGTTGTTGTAGGGATCCTGCTCCTGCAAGCTCACGCCCGATGTCTGGCAGTGGGTGCGCAGCATCTTCGATCGTTCGTCCTTCGCGCCAGCTGCGTCCATCACCCGGTGCCACAGCGTCCGCGCGGCGCGGAGCTTCGCCACTTCCATGAAGAAGTTCATGCCGATGCCAAAAAAGAAGCTCAGGCGTCCCGCAAACGCATCGATATCGAGCCCGGTGGCCATCGCGCGCTGCACATATTCCTTGCCGTCGGCAATCGTGAAGGCAAGCTCCTGCACAGCCGTCGCCCCGGCTTCGTGCATGTGGTAGCCACTGATCGAAATACTGTTGAATTTCGGCATGTTGTCTGAGGTATATGCGATAATGTCCGAAACGATCCGCATCGAGGGCTCGGGCGGATAGATATAAGTGTTGCGGACCATGAACTCCTTGAGGATGTCGTTCTGGATCGTCCCGTCGAGTTGCGCCTGCGCGACCCCCTGCTCCTCGCCCGCGACGATGAAGAAAGCGAGGATCGGGATCACCGCGCCGTTCATCGTCATCGAAACCGACATCTGGTCGAGCGGGATGCCGTCGAACAGGATCTTCATGTCCTCGACACTGTCGATCGCGACCCCCGCCTTGCCGACATCGCCGACGACGCGCGGATGATCGCTGTCATAGCCGCGATGCGTGGCAAGGTCGAAGGCGACCGAAAGCCCCTTCTGCCCAGCGGCAAGGTTCCGCCGGTAAAAGGCATTCGAGTCCTCGGCGGTCGAGAAACCGGCATATTGGCGGATCGTCCAGGGCCGTCCGGCATACATAGACGCCCGGACGCCGCGCGTGAACGGCGCAAAGCCCGGAAGGCCGGGATCATGCGCGTCGTCTGCTGTATAGAGCGGCTTGACCGCAATGCCCTCGGGCGTGTGCCAGGTCAGGTCCTTGCCCTTGACCTCTTTTGCGGCCGCAGCCTTCCAGTCGTCGATGTCGGCCATCTTATTTGCCCTTGAACTCCGGCTTGCGCTTCTGGAGGAAGGACATGCCGCCCTCCATTGCATCGGCGCTCGCGCCTGCGATCCGCTGCCCTTCCGCCTCGCGGAGCAGCGCGCTGGCGTAGTCGCCGTCGAGCGCCGCTGCGATATTCTGCCGCATGATCCCCAGCGCCAGCGTCGGCCCCTTGGCGAGGCGCGCGGCCAGTGTCTGCGCTTCTTCGGCCAGCACGGCATCGTCGACGCATTTGTAGATCAGCCCCCAATCGGCCGCCTGCTCGCCCGAGATTTTCTCACCGAGCATCATCATCTGCGTGGCACGCGCCTTGCCGAGCAGCCGGGTGAGCATCCAGCTTGCGCCGCCATCGGGCACCAGCCCGATATTGACGAACGCCTGGAGGAAATAGGCGGACTTGCCCGCAATCGCGAAATCGCTGCACAGCGCAAGACTGCACCCGACGCCGGCGGCGGGGCCGTTCACCGCCGTGATGACCGGAATGTTGAGCCGCGCGAGCTTGAGCATCGTCGGATTGTAATGCCGGGTCAGCGCGCCATAGGGGCCACCCCCGCCTGCAAGCGCCGAACCTTCGCCGCGCGCCGCGAGATCGGCGCCCGAGCAGAACGCCCTGCCCTCGCCGGTCATGAGCAGCACGCGCGCGCCCTCCAGGTTGTCGAGCGCTTCGGAAATCTCGTCCGCCATCTGCGGCGGCATCGCATTCAGCCGCTCGGGGCGGTTGAGGGTGATGGTTGCGATGTTGTCGGCGATTTCGAAGGTGATCGTTTCGTAGGTCATAATCTCTCCAATATTCCCCTCTCCCCTTGAGGGAGAGGATACGCAGACTTGGCAATTCATTGCCTAGTCGAAGTTGGTGAGGGCACACGGGGTGTCAGCCCTTCGGGCCCTCACCCTCCCACGCTCCGCGCGGGCCCCTCCCTCTCCCTCAAGGGGAGAGGGATCAGTGTTTCGGCGTCTCCATGATTTCGGTCAGCATCCCGCCCATATCCCGCGGGTGGACGAAAAAGATCAAAGTCCCATGCGCCCCGATCCGCGGTTCGCCGAGCACCTTCTTGCCCATCGCCTCGAATTCGGCCTTGGCGGCGTGGATATCGGGCACTTCGAAACAGGCATGATGCTGCCCGCCCAGCGGGTTCTTCGCAAGGAAACCGTGGATCGGCGAGTCCGCGCCCAGCGGCTCGATCAGTTCGATCTGCGTATTGGGCGTATCGACGAAGCAGACCTTCACGCCCTGCGTCGGCATGTCGAACGGCTCATGAATCTTCGTCGCCCCCATCACATCGCGCCAATGGGCAATGCTGTCGGGGATCGACGGCGTTGCGACGCCAATATGGTTGAGGCGGCCTAGTTTCATGACTTAACCGATTGCGTGTCGACAGCGACGAGAAGATATTCTTCAAAAACATCTGATTTCAATTCATTCTCGTCAAACCAAACGCATCTGTAGCTATACCACCTGATTTCTCGAAGGCCGCCCCACGTCATCTTGTGATGACCGCTTTCCTCGCCAGGAACTCTATCAACCGTCATAACAGGCCCGCCAGATTTCAGCCGGACCAGTGCGCCTTTTTCAAAAGTAGGCATATCCTAAGCCCTCCTCATAGCGGAATATTGTCATGCTTCTTCCACGGATTCTCGAGCGTCTTGTTCCGCAGCTTCCGCAAACCCAAGGCAATCCGGCGCCGCGTGGAATGCGGCATGATGACCTCATCGATAAACCCCTTGCTCGCCGCCACGAACGGGTTGGCGAAGCGGTCTTCATATTCCTTGGTCCGCTCGGCGATTTTTTCGGGATCACCAATGTCGGAGCGGAAGATGATCTCCACCGCGCCTTTCGCACCCATCACCGCGATTTCGGCGGTCGGCCAGGCATAGTTCAAATCGCCGCGCAGATGCTTTGAGGCCATGACGTCATAAGCCCCGCCATAGGCTTTGCGCGTGATCACGGTGATCTTGGGCACGGTCGCTTCGGCATAGGCGAAGAGCAGTTTGGCGCCATGCTTGATGATGCCCGAATGCTCCTGCCCCACGCCGGGAAGGAAGCCCGGCACGTCGACAAAGGTTATGATCGGGATCTCGAACGCATCGCAGAAGCGCACGAACCGCGCGGCCTTTTTCGACGAATTGATGTCGAGGCAGCCAGCGAGCACCGTCGGCTGGTTCGCGACCACGCCCACGGTCCGCCCCTCGATCCGCCCGAAGCCGACAATGATATTGCCCGCATGGGTCGGCTGGATTTCGAAGAAATCGCCTTCGTCCATCGTCTTGCGGATGACTTCGTGCATGTCGTAGGGCTGGTTGGCGTTGGCCGGGATCAGCGTGTCGAGGCTGTCCTCGACGCGATCCCACGGATCGGCGGTCGGTCGCTCGGGCACCGGCATGCGGTTGTTCTCGGGCAGGAAATCGAAGAAATCGCGCGCCGCGAGCAACGCCTCGATATCGTTCTCGAACGCCACATCGGCGACACCGGACTTGGTCGTGTGCGTGATCGCGCCGCCCAGTTCCTCCTGCGTCACGACTTCGTTCGTCACGGTTTTGACCACATCGGGGCCCGTCACGAACATGTAAGACGAATCCTTCACCATGAAGATGAAATCGGTCATCGCCGGCGAATACACCGCCCCGCCCGCGCACGGGCCCATGATCAGGCTGATCTGCGGCACCACGCCCGAAGCCAGCACGTTACGCTGGAACACTTCGGCATAGCCGCCAAGGCTGGCCACGCCCTCCTGGATGCGCGCGCCGCCCGAGTCATTGAGCCCAATGACCGGCGCGCCGACCTTCATCGCATTGTCCATCACCTTGCAGATCTTCTGCGCATGCCGTTCCGAAAGCGAACCGCCGAACACCGTGAAATCCTGCGAAAAGACGAAGACCAGCCGCCCGTTGATCGTCCCCGATCCGGTGACGACGCCATCGCCCATGACTTTCGTGCCCTCCATCCCGAAATCGGTGCAGTTGTGCTCGACATACATGTCGAGTTCCTCGAACGAACCTTCGTCGAGCAATATGTCCAACCGCTCGCGCGCGGTCAGCCGCCCCTTGGCGTGCTGCGCATCGATCCGCTTCTGCCCGCCGCCCAGACGGGCGGCCTCGCGCCGCTTTTCGAGTTCTGCAATGTTGGAGGACATGGCCTTCCCCTATCATCAAACCCCATGTTCTTGCCGCGCAGGGCGCAAAATGCAAATGTGAATTTGCAAAATTGCAAATATAAACTTTGCAAAAAGTGTCATTTCCGATATGTTGCCGCTATGACCGCCCTCTTCTCTGCGCCTCCGCGCCTCTGCGCGAACCCTAACCTTCTTTTGGTTCGCGCAGAGGCGCGGAGGCGCAGAGGGTGTCTATGACGAAGCGCCGGATTTTTGCCGGAGAGCGGCTGCGCGCCCTGCGGGATGCGCGGGGCTTCAAACAGGCGGAAATGGCCGCGCGGCTCGGGATCAGCATCTCCTATCTTTCCCAGCTTGAGCATGACGATCGCCCGCTGACCCCCGCCTTGCTCGAAGCACTGGCGCGCGAATTTCCGCTCGATTGGGATGCTTTCGAGGAGGATGCCGCGACGCGGCGGTTTGCCGCGCTGCGTGAAGCTGCGGCCGATCCGCTCTTCACCGCCAGCCTTTCGCCTGAGCAATTGACGCGCATTGCCGAACAGCAGCCCGCGCTGGCCGACCAGTTCATCCAGCTCCACGCCGCCTACAGGCGCGCGGGCGAACGCGTGCAGATCGTCGATGAGGCGATGTCGAGCGACAATGTCGGCGGCAGCCGCCTGCCGTGGGAAGAGGTGCGCGACTGGTTCCACGATGCGGGCAATTATGTCGATCCGCTCGACCGGGCGGCCGAAGCGCTGGCGACGCGGCTCAAGGGCAATAGCCCGAGCACAGGGGCACTCGAGCGCCATCTTCGCAACGATCTCGGCATTTCGCTGCTCTATCAGGCATCCTCCGGATTGCGCGATTTCGACGCGACGATGGGCCATCTGATCATCGACCAGGGCCAGCCGCCCGAAAGCCAGCGTTTCCAGCTTGCCCACCAATTGACGGCAATAGCCTTGCGCGAGGAGATTTCAGCCGTGGTCGAAGGCGCGAAGCTCCGCACCGCCGCCGCGCGGCAATTGCTGTTCGTCGGGCTTGCCAACTATGCCGCAGGCGCACTCCTGATGCCCTATGCCCGGTTCCGGGACGCGGCGCGGAGCACACGGCACGATATTGACCGGCTGCGGCAGGGCTTCGGCGTCAGCTTCGAACAGGCCTGTCACCGGCTTTCGACGCTCCAGCGTCCGGGCGCGCGCGGCATTCCCTTCTTCTTCTGCCGGGTCGACATGGCGGGAAACATCACCAAGCGGCATTCGGCAACGCGCCTGCAATTCGCCCGCTTCGGCGGTGCCTGCCCCTTGTGGATCGTGCATGAGGCTGTTGCGATCCCCGACCGTATCCTCGTCCAGCTTGCCGAAACGCCCGATGGGGTGCGTTATGTCTCAATGGCCAAGGGGCTGGTGAAGCCGTCGGGCAGTTACGATCGCAGCCCGCGCCGTTACGCTGTGGCGCTTGGCTGCGAAGCCGACCACGCCCGCGAATTCATCTATGCCGACGGGCTAGACCTCGCATCAGGCCGCGCCGCGACGAAGATCGGCATTTCCTGCCGCCTCTGCCCCCGCCCCGATTGCGACCAGCGCGCCTTTCCGCCTTCGGATCGCGAGATCATCGTCGACCCCGACCGGCGGGAGGTGGTGCCGTACCGGATCGGGTAGAGTCGTTTTCGGTCTAACTGAATCATATCCTGTTCCCCGGCGAAGGCCGGGGCCCAGACTGGCCCGAAGTTTCGAGGCTTCGCCAAGTCGTTTGTGAAGGGACTGGGCCCCGGCCTTCGCCGGGGAACAGGATGCGGTTCAATGCAGGCGGGACGTGTTGCAGCTCAAACCTTCACGATCCCGTGCGCGATCAGGCTTTTGGCCGTGTCGAGGATCACCTCTTCGGGCGGGCGGGCGACCCAGCCAAGCACGTCCTTCGCGTGCGTCGCGTCCATGTTGCGGATATTGCCGAGTTCGCCAAGCACCTGTTTCACGACCGGATCGAACAGCGAAACGATCCGCACAAGGAAATCCGGGAGCTTGCGCGTCGGCACTTTCTTCGCCTGATCGCCGAGATTGGCTTTCAGAACGCGCGCGACGTCGATCATCTTGAGGAACGGCCCGGAGCAGACAAAGCGTTCCCCCGCCATGTCCGGCGCGTTGAGCGCGCGCACGTGCAGATCGGCCACATCGCGGACGTCGACGATGCCGAAGCCGAAATCGGGGCAACCGGGCACCGCGCCCTCGAGCAGTTTCTTGACCACTTCGAGCGAGGGCGAATAATCGTTGCTGGCAACCGGCCCGAGGACAGCCGCCGGACAGATGGCGACATATTCCAGATCCCCGCCCTCGGCCGCCACCCAATCGCGGGCCGCACGCTCGGCAATCGTCTTGGATTTCACATAGGCATAGAGATCGGGGCCATCCAGGTTGGTCCAGTCCTTCTCGGTATAGGTGCGCGCGCCCTTGCCATGGCCATAGGCAATGGCCGCCGCCGAAGACGTCATCACAAACCGCTTCACGCCCGCCGCCTTCGCAAAGCGCAGTGCCCGCAACGCCCCTTCGCGCGCCGGCATGATCAGTTCGTCCTCATGTTTCGGCGCGCCGGAGGGTATCGGCGAAGCGATGTGCGCGACATGGCTGCATCCGACCATCGCCTCAGCCCAGCCTGTATCGCTCAACAGTTCGGCGGCGAAGAACTTCACCTTGCTGTCATCGACGCTGAGCGATTTGCGGACTTCGGCTTCGCGCGCGAGGTTGCGGATCGTGGTGTGGACCATCCATCCTTCCGCGACGAGCTGGCGGATCACATATCCGCCGATATAGCCGCTGCCGCCCGTCACCAAAACCGTGCCTGTCATTCCCGATCTCCTCGCTCTTTATTGGCAGGTTAGTAGCAAATCGAAACGCGTTCAATCGCCAATCGGGCCTTGCCCTCGTGCGTGGCTTAGCCAATAGACGCACCAGCGATATGGAGTGCAGGATGGACGGACAGGACCTTTTCCCGGTTCCCGCAGAATGGGCCAAAAAGGCACGGATCAACGCCGACAAATATACACAGCTTTATGGCCGCGCGCTGGGCGATCCGGGGACGTTCTGGCTCGAACAGGCAAAGCGGCTCGACTGGATCAAAAGGCCGGAAATCGCGGGCGACTGGTCTTTCGACGCCACCACGTTCCACATCCAGTGGTTTTCGGACGGCAAGATCAATGCGGCGGCCAATTGCATCGACCGCCACCTTGCGACCCGAGGCGAGCAGATCGCGATCATCTGGGAACCCGATGACCCCAAGGAACAGCCTCGCACTTTCACCTATCGCCAGCTTCATGCCGAAGTGTGCCGCTTTGCCAATGTGCTGAAGGCGCAAGGCGTTCAGAAAGGCGATCGCGTCACAATCTACATGCCGATGATCCCCGAAGCCGCATTCGCGCTGTTGGCCTGCGCGCGGATCGGGGCGATCCACTCGGTCATCTTCGGCGGATTTTCGCCCGATTCGATCGCCGGACGGGTCCAGGATTGCGATTCAGCCTATATCGTGACCGCCGACGAAGGCCGCCGCGGCGGCAAGCCGGTTCCGCTCAAGGCCAATGTCGATGAAGCCGCGACGCAATGCCCGAGCCTCAAGCGCGTGATCGTCGTCAAGGCGACCGGCAATCACGTCGTCATGCAGCCGGGCCGCGATATCTGGTACCACGAAGCAGCGGCAACGGTCGCCGATACCTGCCCGGTCGAACCGATGGGGGCGGAAGACCCGCTATTCATCCTTTACACCTCCGGCTCGACCGGAAAGCCCAAGGGCGTGCTCCACACGACCGGCGGATACCTTCTCTGGGCGAGCCTGACGCACGAACTCGCCTTCGATTACCGTGCGGGCGATATCTGGTGGTGCGCGGCCGATATTGGTTGGGTGACGGGGCATAGCTATATCCTCTATGGCCCGCTCGCGAACGGCGCGACGACGCTGATGTATGAAGGCGTGCCCAACTGGCCGACGCCGAGCCGGATCTGGGAAGTCGTCGACCGGCACAAGGTGCAGACCATCTACACGGCGCCGACCGTGTTGCGTGCGCTGATGCGCGAAGGCGATGAATATGTCAAAAAGACGTCGCGCAAGTCACTGAAACTGCTTGGAACTGTCGGAGAACCGATCAACCCCGAGGCCTGGCGCTGGTATCACAGCGTCGTCGGCGAAGGGCGCTGCCCGATCATCGATACCTGGTGGCAGACCGAGACCGGCGCGGCGCTGATTGCCCCCATGCCGGGCGCGACCGACCTGAAACCGGGTTCCGCGACCAAGCCGATGCCCGGCATCGAACCCCAACTCGTCGATACCGAAGGCAAGGTGCTCCACGGCGCGGCCAGCGGAAACCTGTGCATCGTCAGGAGCTGGCCGGGGCAGATGCGCACCGTCTGGAACGATCACCAGCGCTTCTTCGAAACCTATTTCACTACCTATCCCGGCAAGTACTTCACCGGAGACGGCGCCCGCCGGGATGGTGATGGCTATTGGTGGATCACGGGCCGGGTCGATGACGTCATCAACGTCTCCGGGCACCGGATGGGCACGGCCGAAGTCGAAAGCGCGCTCGTCCTGCATCCCAAGGTGGCCGAGGCCGCGGTTGTCGGCTTCCCGCACGACATCAAGGGCCAAGGTATTTACGCCTATGTCACGCTCAATGCGGGCGATGCGGCCAGCGACGACTTGCGCAAGGAGTTGGGCGGATGGGTCCGCAAGGAAATCGGCCCGATTGCCACGCCCGATGCGATCCAGTTCGCGCCCGGCCTTCCCAAGACGCGCTCGGGCAAGATCATGCGGCGGATATTGCGCAAGATAGCGGAAGGAGATGTCAGCAATCTGGGCGATACGACGACGCTCGCCGATCCGGCGGTGGTGGAGGATCTGGTGGCGAATCGGGTGGGGTGATCGATATACTGGCTGCTGCCAGCCTCCTCATCCGATTGTTGGCACCCAATAGCTACGCGAGGCATTCGCAATGCTCGAAACAAGATTGCTCCGTATCGATGAGGCCGACGCGGCTGCTGATTTGCACCGCCGCGCGGGTGCCCTTATCCCAGACTATGATACCAGTCTTCATTCGCCGGAGGAGTATCAAACTTTCTACCGGCGCGATGTCATGTCGAAAGGGCCTGTATGGGGCGCCTTTGAACGGGACACTCTGAGAGGGCATATCGCGCTCATCCCCGGCTGGATCGACCATCTTTACGTCGATCCCGATTTTCACAGAACGGGAATTGGCAGTTCGCTTGTGCGCCTGGCGCAGAAGGAACAGGCCGAGCTTCGCCTGTACACATTTCAGTCCAACATGCGTGGGCGATTCTTCTATGAGAGCCTCGGATTCGTCATCGAGGAATTCACCGACGGGCAGCGAAATGAAGAGAAGATGCCCGACATGACGTATTACTGGTCCCGCTCGTCCTGACAGGCCCTCATATTTCGAGGAGTCGTGCAACGTCGCGGGAGTGATGGATTATGCGCACGATCAGGATGCCCTCTCCGTCGTGGCGGTAAAAAATCCGATGGCTGCCATGCGAAATACGGCGGAGGCGATGGCGTGATTGCTCGTCAATCTGACCCGCTTCGGGGTGCCGCCGCAGAAGCTCAAAGCTCCTTTCGAAACTGAAGAAATAGATGTCGGCCGCCGTCTCTCCGAAGCGTTCGGTGCCAAATGCCAGAATTTCGGTAAGATCTGCGTCGGCCTCCGCACTCAATTCAAGCCGCTTCAAGTCTCTTCCTGTGATCTGCGTGAATCTGCTTCAGCGTTCGTTTGCTGACGCCGGAATCAAGGCCCTTCTGAAGTTCTGAATCCAGCCAGTCGCGCTTTTTCTGCTGGGCGCGATCATTCTCGACCAGAGCAGCTATATAGTCATCGACGCTGGGATAGTGCCCTTGGGCAACATAGTTTTCGACCCATTGTTTCAGGCTCTTGGGTAGCGCAAGTTTCATCGGTGCCATGTGCAAATTGATATCATTTCCGTGAGTTATCGCAAACCCTATTTCATCAGCACAAGCTCCTCGGCCATGCTCGGGTGCAACGCGACCGTGTCGTCGAAGGCTGTCTTGCCCAGCCCTGCCTTCACGGCAATCGCGGCTGCCTGAAGGATTTCCGAACTGTCCGGCCCGATCAGGTGGAGGCCGACAACCTTTTCGTCCGGCCCGGCGGTGATCATCTTGTAGAGTCCGCGCTCCTGCCTGCCGGAAACCACATTCTTCATCGGGCGGAAATCGCTGCGGTAGATTTTGATCGCATCGCCATATTCCGCCCGGGCCTGTTTTTCGGTCAGGCCAACGCCAGAAATCGGCGGGCTGGCGAAGACTGCGGTTGGGATCGCGCGATAGTCGACCGTCCGCTTCAGGCCGCCAAAGACGGTATCGGCAAAGGCATGGCCCTCACGGATCGCGACCGGCGTGAGCTGGACGCGGTTGGTTACGTCGCCAACGGCATAGATGCTCGGCACCGACGACTGGTTATACTCATCGACGATCACCGCACCCGACGCGTCTAGTTTCACGCCCGCCGCTTCGAGTCCGAGGCCGCTGGTGTTGGGATTGCGCCCCGTGGCCCACAGGAGGAGGTCGGTTTCAAACAACCCCTGATCGCCGCCATCGATGACAAGCGCGCCATTTTCCGCCTTTGCAATCGACATGCACGGGAAATTGAGCCGCAGATCGATGCCCTTCTTGCGCGTCAGGTCGACAAGATGATCGACGATCTCCTCGTCATAGCCGCGCAACATCCGGTCGCCGCGCGTCACGAGCGTTACATGGACGCCGAACGCATGAAGGATCCCAGCGAATTCGTTGGCGATATACCCGGCCCCGGCGATGATCGCCCTGCGCGGCAGCTTCTCGAGGTGGAAAATCTCGTTCGAGGTGATGCCGAGTTCCGCGCCCGGAACATCGGGCCGCGCGGGCCAGGCGCCGGTCGCGATCAGGATGGTCTTCGCGCTGATGTCCTTGCCGCTCGCCAGTCGGACGGAGTTCGGCCCGGTTACGGTCGCGCGTTCGGCGAAAACCTCGACGCGATTATTGTCCAGTCCCTGCGTGTAGAGCCCTTCGAGCCGCGAAACGTCCTTCTGGACAAGATCGCGGAGACGCGGCCAGTTGAAGCGCGCACCCTCGATGTCCCAGCCAAAACTCGCGGCCTCGTGCAGGTCTTCGGCAAAATGGGCGCCATAGACGAGCATCTTCTTCGGCACGCAGCCGCGGATGACGCAGGTCCCGCCGACGCGATATTCCTCGGCCACAGCCGCGCGCGCGCCATGCTGCGCCGCAATCCGCGCCGCCCTCACGCCGCCCGAACCGGCGCCGATCACAAACAGGTCAAAATCGAATGTCATGCTGATGCTCCGCTTTGAGCTGCGACTTAAGAAAGCAGTCGCGCTGCCGCCAATGCCTTTTGCTTATCACTGTGATCGGATTTCTAACCGAATGCGCGCGCCATGAGGGCTTCGGTCGATGCGTCAAAGGCAGCCGCATCGCTATCCATTGCCTTGGCCATTTCCTTGCCAAGCTCGACGCCAAACTGATCGAACGGGTTAATCCCGAGCAACACCGCATTGGCAAACACACGGTGTTCGAAAAAGGCAATCAGCGCGCCCAGCGTGCGCGGGTCGAGCTGTTCGAGCAGCAGCGTGGTCGAGGGCCGGTCGCCCGCATAGGCGCGCGCGCCGTCCGCATTGACCCGACCTGCCATCAACGCCGCACCTTGCGCGAAGCAATTGTTGAGCAGCTGGCGGTGATGCTCTTCATCAAGATCGTGGCCGGGATCGATGCAGGCAATGAACTCGACCGGCACAAGGCGCGTACCCTGGTGGAGCAACTGGAATACGGCATGTTGCGCATCGGTCCCCACCCCGCCCCAGGTGATCGCCGCGGAATGCCTCCCCAGCGGCTGGCCATCGGTCGTGACCGATTTGCCGTTCGATTCCATCTCGAGCTGCTGGAGATAGGAGGGCAGCAGGCGAAGCCGTTCATCATAGGCGAAGACGGCACGCGTCTCGCAACCGCGTGCCTGTGCATAGTAGAGATCCGCACAGGCGGCGACAAAGGGGGCGTTCTGACGGAGCGGGGCAAGCCGGAAATGCCGATCCATTTCGGCCGCGCCCTCGAGCATTTCCTCAAAGGCGTTCCAGCCCAGCGCAACGGCTGCCGGAAAGCCGATGCTCGACCACAAGGAATAGCGCCCGCCCACGCTCTCGCTGAATGGGAGGATCCGGGTTTCATCGACCCCCCAGTCAAAGGCCTTTTGCGGATTGGCGGTCAGGGCAATCACCCGGCCTTGCGCGTCCTCGACACCCGCGGCGATCATCCAGTTAAGCGCACTCTCGGCATTGAGCATCGTCTCGGTGGTCGTGAAGGTTTTCGATGCCACGGCCAGCAATGTCTTGTGCGGATCGAAACGGGCAAAGGCCTCTTTGAGCGCTGCCCCATCGACATTCGAGACGATCGCGACATCGTAGCGCCCCGCATCGCGGCCCAGCGCATCGACCAGCAGGTTTGGCCCCAGCGCCGATCCGCCTATGCCGATATGGAGAATGTGGCGGATGTCGCCCAGCGCGCCTGCCTCGATCGCGTCGATCAGGCTGCGCATCCGGCCATGAAAGGCCTTGGCCCGCTGCACGCTTTCGGCCGCGCCCTCGCCGCGCTCCGCGCTGTGTTCGGCCGCGCGGCCTTCGGTCGGGTTAACGATCCTGCCACAGAACAGGTCGTCGCGCTTTTCCGCGAACTCTTGTGCTGCTGCCAATGACTCGAATCCGGACAGCAAGGATTGCGTCAGATGCGTCTTCGACCAATCGAACCAGAGTCCGGCGACACCAACTGACAGCGTCTCCACACGCTCACTATCGCTCGCAAAAAGTACGTCGAGCTTTGCTCTTGGCTCGGACTCGAGAAAGGCCCAATCTGCGGCTGCCATGCGTTTGTAACTCCGGTTAGCTTCGCTTGGCCCCTAACCTGATTACAAGGAGCGAACCAGCCCCGCTTGACGCCATGCCGACAAATCCGCAGAGCGCATCGCCATGAACGATACCCAAACTGTAATTGCACCTGCCAAGCAGGAAAGCAGTTTCACCTCATTCCTGGTGAAACTGGTTCTCGTCGTCCTGATCCTGCGCAGTTTTGTCTTCGCGCCATTCAGCATTCCGTCTGAATCGATGTTACCACGCCTGTTGATTGGCGACTATTTGGTCGTCGCGAAATGGCCTTATGGCTTCACGCACTATTCCATCCCCTTCTCGCCCCCGCTTTGGAGCGGAAGGATTTGGGGACGCGATCCCGCGCGCGGCGACGTCGTTGTGTTCAAGGCTCCGCCAAACCAGCGGCAGGATTATATCAAGCGTGTCATCGGCCTGCCGGGCGACCTGATCGAAGTTCGCGGCGGACAAGTCATCCTCAACGGCACACCTATCCCGCGCAAACGGGTTGACGATTTCCTTGAGCCTCTGACCGGCAACAGCGCCTGCAAAAAGGCCGACGCAGCCCAGTTCCGCGAAAAGACGAGCGAACGTGGCGAGCGCTGCCGCTATCCGCGCTATCAGGAAACGCTGCCAAACGGCAAAACCTACCAGGTGCTCGATCTGGGCACTGTGTCCGCCGACAATACCGAAGTCTATTCGGTACCGGCAAACCACGTCTTCCTGATGGGTGACAATCGCGATCGGAGCGCGGACAGCCGGTTTCCGGCGGTCGAGGGTGCCGGCATCGGCATCGTCCCGACAGAGAATATAGTCGGCCGCGCATGGTTCTCGATCTTCTCGACCGACGGTAACGCGGAATGGCTCAAGCCGTGGACGTGGTTCTCGGCCGCACGCTGGAGCCGTGTCGGCGAAGGGTTTTGAGCGACCTTACTGCCTGGCTTGAAGGCACGTTGGGCGTTTCTCCGCGCGATCCATCGCTTTACACACGCGCCTTGACCCATGGCAGCCACGGCACCGAGACTTATGAACGACTGGAATTCCTGGGAGATCGCGTCCTCGGCCTAGTGATCGCCGACTGGCTCTACACCCAGTTCGAAGAAGATGCGGAAGGCAAACTCTCCTTCCGCCTCAACGCCCTCGTCACACGCGCCAGTTGCGCGCAGGTCGGGCGCGAAATCGGCGTCATCCCGCATATCAGGCTCGGCAAACAGGCCCGCGACGACGGCGCCTATGACAGCGACAATGTGATCGGCGACGTGGTCGAAGCGCTGATCGGCGCTCTCTGGCTCGACCACGGGCTGGATGCCGCGCGCACCTTTATCCGCAAGCATTGGGCAGCGCTAATGGATGGCCAGCAAAGCGCGCCGCGCCACCCGAAATCGGAGCTCCAGGAATGGGCTGCAGCCCATAACCGAAAGTCCCCGGTCTATACGGTTGTGGAACGATCCGGCCCGCACCACGCGCCGCGCTTTGTAGTCATGGTCTCGGTGGGTTCGGCCGGCCAGGCAACCGCCGAAGGGAGCTCAAAGCAGGAAGCCGAAACACTGGCCGCGCGGAATTTGTTAGAAATAGTAGGTGCGTTGTCTTGAAATGACACGCTTCAGTTTTGCCGCTTGCCAATAAATTACTACTTCGATAGCAAATGATATTCAGGTTTTTTGGGGGAAAACCGATGAAATTTCAACTTGCTGCTGCGACGCTCGCCACCGTTCTCGGTGCACTTTCACTACCGGTACAGGCGCAGACCGTCGGATCGGCATCGCTGGCGACGCACCGCGATTGCAGTTCGGTAACGGCAGCGCAAGTTTGCGATGGGTCGGGTCCAGGCCAAACAATTGTCACCAGATCCTATGGTGGCGGCGTTGGCATTGGCGGGTTCAACAGCCTCGATATTGGCAGCGGGAACTTCGCCTGGTCGGATATCGGGTTTGGCGCGTTCGACCTGCCGGAAATCCGGGCGTTCACCCAGGCAGCAGGCAATGTTCGCATGAACATCAATGCCTTTGGTTTCCAGTCCTTCCTGTTCAGCGGCCCGAGCGGCACACCGTTTTCATTGACCGGCAATCTGAACGTCGTGAATTCTTCGAGCAACCCGTTGGGCGGCGCGCTGCCGGGTGGCGCGATATATTCGCAATATGTCGGGATCTGGAATCCATCCGTCCTCGCCGGACTGACCACCGCGCAGGAGTTGTTCAACGCCTTGTTTTATGCAGATTGCAGCACCAGCGGGGTTCTTGGCTTCGGGAGCAGCTTTGGCGACTTGCCGGGCGGCCCGCAAAACTATTCGGCCTCCACAAGCGCCTGCAGCGCGGGCTCGCTTGATCTGGTGAGCGGTCAGGAAGTTGTAGTCGTCGCCGGGCTTCAACTGCCGGTCAATCGTGGTGGATTTGCCGATTCCAGCGCGACATTCAAGACCACCTTCGATCAAACGCTTTCGCCTCAAACACTGGCGGCGCTCCAAGCGGGGCTGACCTCGGCAGAAGCACGCGGCGTACCTCTTGTGAATATTCCCGCTGTCCCGGAACCCGCAACCTGGGCGACGATGATCCTTGGCTTCTTCATGGCTGGCGGGCTGATCCGCCGCCGCAACTTGAGGACTGCTCCCGCGACAGCTTGAGCTTGCGACAGGCGCGCCGTCCGGCCATAGGCGCGTGATGACAGCGGACAAGCTACATTGCGGCGTGATCGCCATTGTCGGTGCGCCCAATGCGGGCAAGTCGACGCTGGTGAACGCGCTGGTCGGGCAGAAGGTCGCGATCGTCTCTCCCAAAGCACAGACCACGCGGGTGCGGCTGATGGGCATCGCCATCGAGGGCGCAACCCAGATGATGCTCGTCGATACACCCGGCATTTTCGAGCCGAAACGGCGGCTCGACCGGGCGATGGTGCAGGCGGCCTGGGGCGGGGCATCCGAAGCCGATGTGATTGCGCTGGTGGTTGACGGCAAGGGTGGCCTTGGCCCCAAGGTCGAGCCGATCGCACAGGCGCTCAAGGACCGGCCCGAGCCGAAGATCCTCATCATCAACAAAGTCGACCTTGCCGACAAGGCCAAGCTGCTGGTTCATGCCGAACGGCTCAACCAATGGGCCGGGTTCGACGAGACATGGTTCGTGAGCGCGGCAACGGGCGATGGTTTGCCTGAACTCAAATCGGCGCTGGCCAAGGCTATGCCCGAAGGCCCGTGGCATTTTCCCGCAGACCAGGTGTCCGACGCCACCGACCGGATGAACGCGGCGGAAATCACCCGCGAACAGCTCTATCTCCAGCTTCATGCGGAGCTGCCCTATGCAAGCACCGTCGAGACCGAAAAATACACGGAGCGCGACGACGGCTCGGTCGAGATTCACCAGCAAATCCTGGTTGAACGCCCGACCCAGCGCGCGATCATTCTTGGCAAAGGCGGTACGCGTCTGAAGGAAATCGGATCGACCGCACGCGCGGAAATCGCCATATCGCTCGGTCGACGGGTGCATCTTTATCTGCACGTCAAGGTCAACCCGAAATGGGAGGACGATCGCGGGCATTATCGCGATATCGGGTTAGACTGGGTGGATTGAGCAGACCGACATTTGGCTCAATCGTCATTGCGACTCGCAATAACCAAACGAGGCCGACCCAAAGCTTCCGAGTCTAAGGGAGCATCTCCTCGACCCAGCTGGGCACCAGATCCCCCGCTTTCCCCATCCGGCTTTCGTGGAACATTACGCTTCCCTGCGAAGGCTCGAGGTTGAGTTCCAATGTCCGGGCGCCATAGTGACGCGCCGTCTGGACATAGCCGGCGGCGGGATAGACCGCGCCGGATGTACCGATCGAAACGAACAGGTCGCACCGGTGGATTGCCCGGTCGATCTCGTCCATCCGGTAGGGCATTTCGCCGAACCAGACGATATCGGGGCGCAGCGCCGTCTCCCCGCAGGACAGGCAGGCAGGACGGTCGAGCAGGGTCGCGCGCCATTCGTTGCGGGCATCGCAGGCCATGCACCAGGCCGAGAGATGCTCGCCATGCATGTGGAGCAACCGCTTCGCGCCAGCCCTTTCGTGCAAGTCATCGACATTCTGCGTCACGATCAGCAACTCGCCCGGCCATACCGAATCGAGATGGGCCAATGCCCAATGCGCCGTGTTGGGTTGCACCTTCTGGATATGGCCACGCCGCATGTCGTAAAAGCGAAAGACAAGATCAGGATCGCGTGCAAAGGCTTCAGGGGTTGCGACATCTTCGACCCGGTGCTGCTCCCACAGCCCGCCCGCGTCGCGAAAAGTGCCGATCCCGCTTTCAGCCGAAATCCCGGCGCCGGTCAGGATCACGATATTGCGGATGTCGTCCATCTCGCCCATGAAGCATAAGAGACAAGGATCGGGCAAGTCATGACCAGCATTGGCATTATCGGCAGCGAGGGGCGCATGGGCCATGCGCTGGTTGAGGCAGCAGCGGAAGCGGGCATGGCCGTTGCCGGCGGGATCGATCAAGGCGGCGATCCGATTGCGCTTGCCAGGGTTGCGGATGTGCTGATCGATTTTTCGTCGCCCAAGGCTCTGGTTGAGAATCTTGGCGCTGCGGTTGCGGCCGGCACTCCCATTCTGGTCGGCACCACGGGCCTGGAAGAACATCACCATCAGGCGCTCGACGATACGGCGCGACATGTGGCCGTACTCCAGACCGGCAATACCTCGCTTGGCGTGACGCTCCTCGCCCGGCTGGTGAAGGAGGCGGCAGCAAGGCTGGGCGATGACTGGGATATCGAGATTGTAGAGATGCACCACCGGATGAAAGTCGATGCCCCGTCGGGCACGGCACTCTTGTTGGGCGAAGCCGCCGCAGCGGGGCGTGGTATCGACCTCGACCGAAACGCCGAACGTGGCCGCGATGGCGTAACGGGCGCGAGGTGCAAGGGTGCCATCGGCTTTGCCTCGCTGCGCGGAGGCACAGTTGCGGGCGATCACAATGTCATCCTTGCCACGGACAATGAACGCGTAACGCTTTCCCACCACGCGGAAAACCGGAGCATCTTCGCCAAGGGCGCGGTTCGGGCGGCCGAATGGCTGACGCGACAGCCGCCGGGCCGTTATTCAATGGATCAGGTTTTGGGGATGTAGGCGCGCGGGTTTCGCTTTCCTACGGTCAGCACGGCATGGTATTTTCCATCTATGTTCAATAGCCCTTTCTGCCCGATTTCAACGACTGGAGCGGCTTTTCGGTTGAACGATCAAAACTCTCGTTTCAACGCAATAGCGCACGAATTTCTGCTGGATGGATACCCTCAACTTGGTCCACCAAAACTGGACTCTTTCGCGTGAAGAAGGCCGATATTTTCGAATTCTATCGCCGACTCGCCGAGGACAATCCCTCGCCGGAGACCGAGCTGGAATTCGGCAATACCTATCAACTCCTTGTTGCGGTGGTTCTCTCCGCGCAATCGACCGATATCGGCGTGAACAAGGCGACGCGGAGGCTGTTTGGGGAGGTAAAGACACCCGGCCAGATGGTCGCTCTCGGCGAGGCTGATCTGAAGGAACACATCAAGACAATCGGCCTGTTCAACGGTAAGGCCAAAAATGTTATCGCCCTGTCCACACTGCTGATCGCCGAAAATGAGGGCGAAGTGCCAGCGGATCGCGATGCGCTCGAAAAACTGCCCGGGGTCGGGCGCAAAACAGCCAATGTTGTGATGAACTGCGCGTTCGGGGCAGAAACCTTCGCCGTCGATACGCATATCTTTCGTGTCGGGAACCGGACTGGCCTCGCGCCGGGCAAGACGGTTCTTGCGGTCGAAAAACAACTTGAGGCGAAAACGCCCGCCCCTTTCCGCGTCGGAGCGCATCACTGGCTGATCCTTCATGGCCGCTATACCTGCAAGGCGCGGACGCCGGAATGCTGGCGTTGCATCGTCGCCGATCTTTGTGCGTTCAGCCCCAAGTCAGGATTGAAGGCGAATAACGCCAAAACAAAGACTTAGGAGAACCGTCATGCGCACCTTGGCTCTTATCGTTTCCGCTTCCCTGCTTGCCGGCGGAAGCGCCGCAATTGCGAAACGCGAACCCAAGGCGCCGCCCGAGGCGCGGGAGACCGGCAAGCCGGTAAGCTGCATCCCCATAATCCAGATCCGCGAGAGCCGCGTGCGCAACGACCAGGTCATCGACTTCCGCTCGACCGGCAAGAAATGGTATCGCAATACGCTGCCGAGCAGTTGCCCCTCGCTCGGTTTTGAAGAGCGTTTTTCCTACAAGACTTCGCTCAGCCAACTCTGTTCGACAGACATTATCACGGTGCTCCATACCCATGCCGGACAGTTGACCGGGGGGCCGAGTTGCGGGCTGGGCCAGTTTCAGCCGGTCGAATTGGTGAAGCAATAGACCGTCGCAATTGGGGGTGGCGCGCCCTTCCCTGCCCTGCTAACGGCGCAGTCCCACGCACCCGTAGCTCAGCTGGATAGAGCGCTGCCCTCCGAAGGCAGAGGCCAGAGGTTCGAATCCTCTCGGGTGCGCCAGCTTTTCCGCCAAATCCTGATTATGGTGCACCCGACTGGATTCGAACCAGTGGCCCCCAGATTAGGAATCTGATGCTCTATCCTGCTGAGCTACGGGTGCGTCGGCATCCGGTTAGGCTGCAGGTTGCGGCCGGTCAATTGCACTTTTCAGGCGGGATGACGGGGAATGGCAGGGGCATCAGGGCGATGCCGTCCTCAACCAGGGACTTGGCTTCGTCGGCCGTGACTTCGCCATGAATGGTCGATTTCTCGATCTCGCCGGAATCCATCGCTCGGGCCTGGCTATCGAATTGCCTTCCCACCCAGCTCGATTCTCCCAGCAATTTTTGCTGGGCGCTCGCCATCACGGCAAGCAGCGCTTTTGCCTCCTGATCGCCCGGCTTTGCCAATGATCTGGTCTTGTCTGCACTGCGTGTATTGCCTTTGACCGGTACGCTGGCCGCCATTGCAGCCTTTCCAATCTCCTGATCTCCGCAAATTGGACAGCAGAGCAATCCCCTGCCTCGCTGATCTTCATAGGCGTCGGAGCTTGAAAACCAGGCCTCGAACACATGTCCTGCGGTCTGACATTTGAGATCGAAGACGATCATCGGACGGCCACTGTTTCCGGAATTGCGCGCCGGTGCCGCAAGACAGGAATGCGGGCACGAACATCTTTGGCGCGCGCCGGATCGATGTCCGCAAAGCCGACACCCAAACCTTCCCCCATATCGAGAACTACCGTCCCCCAAGGGTCTACAACCAGCGAATGGCCGTAGGTTTTCCGTCCGTCCTGATGCTCCCCAGATTGTGCCGCCGCGACGACCCAAGCCGCGTTCTCTATCGCGCGGGCACGAAGCAAAACATGCCAGTGCGCCTGGCCCGTAGGCACAGTGAACGCGGCGGGCACGGAAAGGACGGTTGCCCCCGCCCCGCTCATGGCCGCATACAAAGCCGGGAAACGAAGATCGTAACACACGCTCAAACCCAACAGTCCCAGCGGCGTTTCGACTACCACGACATCTTCACCCGGCGCATAAGCCGCAGATTCGCGCCAACTTTCACCGGTTGGCAGATCAACATCGAAAAGGTGCATCTTGTCATAGCGCGCGCGGATGCTCCCCTGATCATCGATCAGGAAGCTGCGGTTGAGCCGACGCCCGTCCGCCCCACCATCCAGCGCCAGCGATCCGAGCGACACCCAAACGTGATGCTCCGCCGCAGCGGCGCATACACGGGACAGGACGGGATCGTGGTTTTCCTGATATATATTTGCGGCGGAACGCCCCCGATCGCTGTCGAGCAAGCCCGACATTTCGGGGGTAAAAACCATCGCAGCGCCGCCACGTGCGGCTGCCTTGATCGCTTCAACCAATGCAAGGGCGTTCGCATGCGGATCAATCCCGCTTTGCATTTGGGCCAGCGCAACGCGCATCAGCTGGCGGCACTTCCCAGGAGCGGATCAAGGCCACCGCGCGCATCGAGCGCTGCAAGGTCGTCCGAACCACCCACGTGCCTCCCATCGATAAAAATCTGCGGTACAGTCGATGCTCCATTGGAACGGTCAACCATCGCGCGGCGCAATGCAGCATCCATCGACACATCAATCTCGGTAAAATCAGCATCTTTCGATGCCAGCAGCGCCTTTGCCCGCGCGCAATAGGGGCAGAAAAACTTGGTATAGATTTCAATCTTGGCCATTAGCGTCTCCCGAAAGCGAGAGATGTGGTCGTGCCGTGCAGATGTCAATCTGCCGTGCTACCCAGCATGACCCTGGCCCAACAAAGGACGACAACCTTTTTGGCACCTGCCCGCTTCAGCGCGCGGGCGCAGGCGTTCGCAGTGGCCCCGCTTGTATAAACATCGTCGATGAGAAAAACGGTTCCGCCTTTCAACGCTGCCTGACTGCGCGGAAGAACCGAAAATGCGCCACCCACAGCTTTACTGCGCTCACGAGCATTGGCTCCCCGCAACATCGGCGTCTGTTTGGTCCTTTGCAAAGTATCAAGTTGCAGGGGCAAGCCAGTCATTTCCGCGAGACGTCTTGCGATCAAGGCAGACTGGTTGAAACCGCGCCGCCATATCCGCCAGCGATGCAGCGGGACCGGCATCAAAACTCCAGACTCATCTGGCAAGCGACGCGCAATCAGACGCGCCATCAGTTTCGCCAGCCCGATGCGACGGCCATGCTTCAGCTTGAGGGCAATATTTCGGGCTATCTCGCCATAGGCAACAGCAGCATAGGCCCCGTCGTGATCCGGCGACTGTTCAAGGCAGGGCGCACAAATTGCGTGGATTGGGGCAATCGGCATTCCACATTGTTCGCAACCGTCGCCGGTCAGGAAGTTCAACGATTGCCAACACGTTACGCACAGTTCGAGATCGTCACCGACCACCTGCCCGCACGCAGCGCAGCGTGGAGGCAGCGCAAACGCAACCGCAGCCCGATAAATGTCGTCAGACTTCATCATGTGGCAGCTTGTTGCGCCAGCCGCGACAATGCACAAGGCGCCCCATGATCCCGGCAGACATTTTCAACCGCGTCGCGCGACGCCGACAACGGGGGCGGATGTTGAATTGCGATCCAGACGCCCGCTGGCTCCTGAGGCACATGTCGGAGGACATCGTTGAGCGTCTCGATGCAGTGCGTTGCAAATTTAGCCGGGCGCTGATCCTGGGGAGCGATTTAGGATCCTTGAGGGAATGGCTGTCGGAGCGCGGGATCAGCTCGATAGTCGCGGACCCCAGCCCCGCAATTGCAAGATCCGAACACGGAGTCGCCTGCGATGAGGACCGACTGCCGTTCGCCGACCACAGTTTTGATCTGATCATCGCAATTGGCACGCTCGGCACAGTGACCGACCTGCCGGGCGCATTAATCCTGATTCGACGCGCTTTGAAGAAGGACGGACTGTTCCTCGGCACAATGATGGGCGTCGGCAGTCTGCCAGCGTTACGATCGAGCCTCGACGACCCCGTCGCACACCAAGCCGTCGCTCGTTTTCATCCGCAGGTGGATGTTCGCAGCGTTGGTGACTTGTTAGCGCGCGCCGGGTTTTTGCTTCCTGTGGCTGAGAACGAAGCGATTTCGGCGCGTTATCGAACTCTTGATAGGTTGATAACAGACCTGCGCGCAAACGGCTTGGCTAACGTTCTGACGAAACGCTACCCTTTGACGAGGTGCAAACTAAGTCAGGCCCGGAAGAAATTTGCGAAAGCCAACGTGGAGCAGTTCTCGATAATTACTCTTACGGGTTGGGGCCAGTCATCCTAAATGAGCGCTTCAAGCTGGCCGATCAGCGGGCGATCCGCAGGCGGCATCTGCAGATCCCGCAATTTTGCCGGTGCCATCCATCGCAGGCCAGGCGCTTCTCTCGCTCTCAAGGCACCGCTCCACCGGCGACATATATAGAGGAGTAACAACAGGTGCCGCTCGCCAAGCGGCTCGCTTGCGAAACACGCCGCACCAAGGTCTTGCACATCAACGCTTATGCCCAATTCCTCATGCAACTCACGCACCAGAGCATTCTCAGGTGTTTCGCCGATCTCTACTTTACCACCAGGAAACTCCCAAAGCCCCGCCATCATCTTGCTATCAGGCCGCTGCTGCACCAGCACTTGCCCCGTTTCGTCGATCAGCGCTGCTGCAACAACCAAGAGCGTCGAGCAATTCAAAGGTGTGCCTCCAATTATCATTTCCTTAACACTTGCCACCCTATCCATTTACCCCCGACCAGGGAACACAAGACCGGGGAATTACAATGGCCAATTTCTTGCGCGCGGTGCTCCGCGATAGCAGAGGTGCGACTGCCGTAGAATACGGCCTCATTCTGGCGCTACTTGTTGTCGCGTTGATGGCATCGCTATCGCAGGTCGCGATTACCACAACGCAGATATGGAACACCATCGCGGACACGGTCAACAAATCTTGACGATCGGCATGCGCCACCAACCAATGTTCGCATGACCGTGTGCCCGTCCCTTCATTTCAAAATATTAAGCTCTTGGAAACCTTCGGGGATCATGTTGGGGCTGCCCGGTTTCAATCATTGAGGGCAGGTCGGCGAGTCCGCAACAGAGATGTCACAGGAAATTCCAATGTCGCATATCAAGAAACTCCTACAAAACACGAAGGGTGCCACAGCGATCGAGTACGGCTTGATCGCAGCGTTGATCGCGATTGCTGCCGTATCGGCGATGAGTGCTCTTGGTGAAAAAATCTCAACGACGTTCAACAACGTCAACTCAAACATGAAGGCTACCTGAGCCGCACCGGAACCACACGCTGAAATTTTGGCAGGGTGCAGTCCTCACTGCACCCCCACCTCCCACCCCTCGCCAGAATTAGCTCCTCGAAAAAGGTGATCCGGCGTTAAGGAATTGGAAACCTCTCAAACCTAAACCGGAAGGAGTTGTTTCAGGGCAATCCTTGAAACAACCGGGTAGTTGAAGATTGAAACTTAGGAGACCACAATGTCTTTCATTCGTAAATTTGTTAAGAACTCGAAGGGCGCGACCGCCATTGAATATGGCCTGATCGCTGCTCTGATCGCAGTTGCAGCTGTTTCGGCGATGAGCACGCTGGGTGGCAAAATCTCGACGACGTTCAACAACGTCAACTCAAACATGAAGGCTACCTAATAGCATTTGTGAAGTTGAGAAAAGAGGGGCGGCGAAACTTCGGTTTCGCCGCCCTTTTTTTTGTTACGGGTTCGACGCAAGATCTAGCCGGACACGACAATTTTCACCTTCTGTCCTGATCTCAAAACCGCACTGGGCGCCAGCGCGTTCAGAATTCGGAACCGTTCGCCCTTGTAATTGGAGTAGGCCATACGCGCCGCGAGGCTCTCCACCGTATCGCCTGCCCTTACCGTTACGACATCGACTTGTCGCGGTTTGATCGATGCAGCCTCGGTCGCATTCAGGCGTCGAAAACTTTCGAACATGGTGCTGAACCCACCCTCGGATCCCGCTGGTGTGATCGCCACGAAGTGAAAAGCAGAATCGGCGGAAAATTCATAAGCAAAGACAGTGACGATCATCGCGCCGGACTGCGTGTTTGCGCTTGCGGAGGCGAAAGCGCCATTGACGCCATTAATCTGGCGCGCCGATATGTCGCCGTAATTGAGCTTCGTCTGACCGCCAACTGCCCTGAAAACGGAGTCGATATAGCTCCGCAAATCGCCGCCATAAGCCGCGCCAGAGAACTCCGCTCGGCCGGAAGTTCCCGAAATCACAACCGCTTGCGGCGTATTGATCATCGTAAACCCGGCAGGCGCAATAAATGCGAGTTTCAGATCGGGATGCCTGAATGACCGACCGTCTACAATGCCTTGATGCGGGTCATCATCATAGAGAACGCCGTCGATTGCAGTCAAAAATGCATCCCGGTTGCGCGCCTTGCCGTTTGACGGCACCAAACTGGCTTTTTGTGCCGCGCGGGTAACACGGCTGGCCGGATCGGGATGCGTACTCGCCCATTCGGGCAGCGCCTTGTCTCCCTTGCCCTGCAGTCGCGTGTCCAGTGCTGTTTGCGCGGCAAGAGACGCCAGCATGGAGGAGGATGCCATCGGATCGTATCCGGCCTTGCCCAGATAGGACACACCCAGATCATCCGCCTGATACTCCTGCGATCGCGAATATTTCAGGACGTAGCCCTGGGCGATCGATCCGGCGAGCTGTTGGCCCAGTCTGGCGCCGTCACTCCCAGCGAGCACGGCCCCCACGACAGTGCCCAATAACGTTCCGAGCGTACCCTTGGTCGCAGCATTGTTCCGTTGCTGGGCATGCCGAGCAGCGACATGACCGACTTCATGGCCCATGACGGAAGCCAGTTCGGCTTCATCGTTCATCAAAGCGAGCAGTTCGCGCGTTACATAAACATAACCACCCGGAATGGCGAAGGCATTGCTCACCGACGAATTGAGCAGCGACACGGTGAACGCACTTTGCGTATTGGCGAGACCGGATTGCAAGGCAATCTTCTGGCCCACACGAGTGACATAATCTGCCTGCGGCCCCGAATATAGTCCCCCGAATTCTTCAAGAAGCTGCGGATGCGCCTTGGCGCCGGCAGCCTTATCATTTGGAGTCATCGGCTGGGTACCAGGAAGCGCCGCAGGTTTTTTGGCACCAATCGCCAAAGCCACAACGCCGATCAACAAGATCTTCTTCATGGGTATACTCCTCCCGGTTACACGGTCATTGAATGCACAGGTGCGACTAGAGTGCACCCATCGCAAGGAATTTTCTACGTCTGTCGATGCGCAGCGTAGGGCCGTCCATTGCTGAAAGTTCCTCCAGAGCGGCATTGATTGCCCTTCCAAGCGTGTCGATAGCAGCTTCGGGAGAGCGATGCGCTCCGCCGACCGGCTCTGCAACAACCGTGTCGATCACCCCCAGCCGATGCACGTCGGCCGCCGTGATGCGCATCGCTTCAGCCGCTTCGGCTGCTTTGTCAGCCGTTCGCCAGAGGATGGACGCGCATCCCTCCGGCGTTATCACCGAATAAATCGCATGCTCGAACATAACCACACGGTTTGCAGCTGCGAGGCCGACCGCACCGCCAGAACCGCCTTCGCCAACAATTGCTGCAACCACGGGCACCTTAAGGTCAAGCGTCGCCTGGGTTGATCGGGCGATAGCTTCGGCCTGACTCCGTTCTTCGGCCTCGATTCCAGGAAAGGCGCCAGCGGTATCGACTATGGTCACAACCGAAATACCAAAACGATCGGCGAGTTGCATCAGCCGCACGGCCTTGCGGTAGCCTTCGGGCTTGCCCATTCCGAAATTGTGTTTCAGGCGGCTGGCGGTATCGTTGCCCTTTTCGTGGCCGATCACCATGACACGGCGGCCGTTCATTCGCCCTAAGCCGCCAATTATTGCCCTATCATCCGCAAAGGCTCTATCGCCCGCCATCGGCACAAAATCTTCGACAAGACGGCTGACATAATCTTTGAAATGCGGCCGCTGCTGATGTCGCGCAACCTGCGTCTTTTGCCACGGTGTCAACTTTGCGTATGTTTCCTGCAAAAGCCGGTCGGCCTTAACTTCAAGCTTTCGTATTTCTGAATCTATGTTGGTTGACCCACCTTCGGTGGTTTCCTTCAACTCGGCGATGCGCGCTTGAAGTTCGGCGATTGGTTTTTCAAAATCGAGATAGGCTATCATAAGATGGGGTTAGGAGCGGCGCGAAGCGGCGTCAACGAGGGGATGCGCACGTTCGACAAGTTCGACCAGCCGTTTGCGATCCACATGCGTATAGATTTCGGTCGTTGCGATGTCGGCATGCCCTAACATTGTCTGCAAGGCGCGCAGATCGGCACCGCCCTCCAGCAAATGGGTTGCAAAAGCATGACGCAAAACGTGAGGGCTGACGCGGTCAGGTGAAATATCAGCGTCCGAAGCTAGATCTTTGAGAATCTGAAAGAGTCGCACTCTGCTCAAGTGAGACTTCCCCGATGGGAACAACCAATTAGTGCCACCTGGTCTGACTTCGATCCACCGGGAGACGGCTAGGCGTGCGCGATCCGACACAGGGACAAGCCGTTCCTTACCGCCTTTACCGCGCAGGATGACAAAGGGCCGATCGGCACTGACTGCCCTCAAGTCCAGGGATACCAGCTCCGTGGCACGGAGGCCGGAACCGTAAAGAAGCTCAACAAGCGCGGAAAGCCGAACGCTGTGGGTATTATTGACCATTTTGGCCAAACGTTCGTCAATTTCGGTGAACAACCGATCGACATCGTCGCGGCTCAAGACCTTCGGCAATGAGCGTCGGGCAGCCGGTCTGGCCAAAGCCGAAGACGGATTATCCGACCGGAATCCCTCATCGACCAAAAAGCCGAAAAATCGACGCAGCGCAGCTGATTTACGAGCCAGGCTTGAATCGGCCAGATCAGCCCAGGCCACTGGCAAACAGCTCAACTCCTCGGCGCGCGATGCAGCAAGGCAGCCTTGCAGCAAGGCCGACGCAGCGACCAGGTCGCTCCTGTATGCAACAAGGGTGTTAGGCGAAGCGCCTGCCTCGGCCGCCATCATTTCCAGGAACCTGTCGATCATCTGCGCGTCGGCATATTCGCGCATATTCAACTCCGGGTGATAGCCTCAGCAGCTACCATTCGTGCCTCGGCTACCAGGCCCACCTTGTTGAGCGCTGATACTACCTGGTAGAGTTGCGCCGGCGAAATCAGCCGCCAGTCGGACACGCCCAGTCCCAGCGCGCATAGCACTGCAACCGTTGCAGGTTCATGGGCACCAACCGCGCGATCAAGCGCTCGCGTCCAGGCATTCTGCCGCCCAATCGGAATGGCCAGCTCCTGCGCCATATCCAAGGTATCCGACTGGCTCAAGCGAGCAAGGCCAGCCATTCCCGCAAAGAGGAATTTCCCGCGCAAACCGTTTTCACCGCCGACATTCCTCTGATAGGATTCGATACGGCCACGGCTCCAATCCACTGCGCGTCCCGGTGCACCGACAGCCAGTAAACCCCATGCGCGCTCTGCTCCGTTGCCTCGCATGCCGTTTATGGTCTTGGCCCATTTTGCGGCTTGAACATCCAACCCTGCGGACAGCATTGATCCCAAAAGAAATTCGAGATCGTCATCATAAATCGTGTTGGGCGCCAAACGCGCCGCCGCACGCGCCGTAACGATCAACCGAGCATACGTGCCCAGCGAGTCCAATGCTTCGTCCGCCCACAATGATCGCATTGCGTCGATCCTGGCCGATGGCTCACTCGCGGCATAAGCTTTGCGAAGATAATCTGCTGGCGTTCCCGAAATCGCCGAGGCGTCGGTTGCATCTGCGACCTGGCCGTAGAAATCCACAAGCGCGGTGCTGGAAAAGACACCAAGCGCAGCAGCAACATCCGCGTCGCGGACGCGCCTATCGACCGGAACGAGTGGTGCTCGCGCTCGCCAAGCAAAAACTCTTGGGCTTGCGCCCGAAAACAACCGATCTGGAATCTCGACTGCGGTCGCGTTCGCGAGCCCGAAGCGCCAAGCGGTGAGAACCGGCACATTATCCCACTGTATGGCAACGGCACGGCGGGTGTTTCCACCAGCTCCCACAACCTTTTCAGCAAGCAGTCCATCAATTCCCTTCCCGGGGCCCTTGCCACGAGCTAAATCAACAAGCGCACTCGCCTGGGCCGACTCGCCAGAAAGCGCCGCGCACATCGCCTTCGCGAAGGACCATGACGGTTCCTTGCTGACCACAATCGCTGGTTCGACCATCGCGCAAAGGCCCGCCGGATCGGCGGTCGCGAGCGATACCTGCATCGCGACCTGAAACATCTTTGGCGTGTACTGATCGACATCGACGCCTTGCACCAGCGCCTGTGCGGCGTCGGCTTCCCCCATACGCAGGAGAATCCAAGCTCGTTCGGCCACCCAGTCAGCTCCGTTCACACCCCGTGGAGTATTGACCTTGCTCAACAAGGCGCGGCGCAACAGGATGGCTGCCCAACGTGAAGCAATCGGTGCCCGCGTCTTGCGGAGCAGGCGAGAGAGATATTTGCCATCAGCCGCACCGAAAGCGCCTGGCCCCATATCTCCATCATCTGGGCCCAAGATGCCGACCCGTGCAGTCGACCGACGAACACCGGCAGGCAAATCTTTCAGCGTCATAACATCGACGGGCAGTTCTTCGCCATCCAGAAGCGATTCATCCCCCAACGCGGCGGGATCGGCTGACGAAGCAGCTGCAGGCTGCGTCGATGATGTCGCAGGTATCTTCAAAACAGTATCAGCCAAGAGATCTGCAGGCTTGCCCTTGTCGTCGCTCGAGCCTTTGTCGGGCACGGCCACAGCGCCGCCAAACCCGGGCGGGAGCAGGGATTTGGGGTCATTCTGGCCAATTGCCGGGATTGCGGCAGCGAGAGCGAGTCCCGACAGCGCACCAAGGAGCCAGATCCTATTTCGCGAGCGCATCGACTGAAACCGCCTTTTCATGCTTGGAAAGTGGCTGTTCCGATACCCGGCTAGACAGGAACATCATGGCGCCAATCACCACCAGGACCAGAACCAACCACTTCATCAAACGAGCCATGACAACACCAAACACCCTTTTTCAAGCCGACGCCGCTTTGCCCCAATGAACGTGGCTGTGTATAGCCCCGGTCGCGATGAACAGTGAGGCAAATTTGAAGCTGGTGCTCAGCGAACGCCCGATCGTTCTGGTCGGGTTGATGGGCGTGGGAAAATCGACCATCGGGCGACGGCTTGCGCAGCGCCTCAGAATCCCATTTGTCGACGCCGATCACGAGATCGAACAGGCAGCGGGCCTTTCGATAGCGGAAATATTCGAACGCTTCGGGGAAACGCATTTCCGGGACGGGGAACGCCGCGTGATCGCGCGCCTGGTCGACGGTCGGGCGAAAGTCATTGCAACTGGCGGCGGTGCTTTCATGAATGATCAAACACGGGCCCTGATTTTGGAGCAGGCAACGGCGGTCTGGATTGATGCAGACCTCGACATTATTGCAGAAAGGGTTAGTCGCCGGGACAACCGGCCCTTGTTGAAGGGCCGCAACGCGCGTGATGTCCTGGGAGAACTGGCACTTGCCAGAAATCCGTTTTATGCGCTGGCGCCGATTCATATACACAGCCAACCCGCTCCGCATGATGCAACCGTCGAAGCGATCGTGGAGAAACTGGCATGCCACGCGTAACGGTCGGCCTTGGTGAAAACAGCTACGAAATATTGATCGAACCCGGCGCAATGGGGCGTGCTTCAACGCACCTGGATCCGTTCCTGAAACGCGGGCGCGCAGTTGTTGTCACCGAACAGAATGTTGCACGAGATGTGCTTCCGGCGCTGGCCGCTGGCCTAGTCGGCACGAATTTGGAAACAATCATTCTCAATCCCGGCGAGGGCACCAAGAGTTGGGGGCAGCTTGAGCAGTTGTGCGGCGCGCTGTTAGCGGCGGGCGTGGAACGGAGCGACCACGTCATCGCACTGGGCGGCGGCGTAGTGGGTGACCTGACCGGATTTGCGACCGCAATCATCAAACGCGGCTGCAATTTCATCCAGATTCCGACGAGCTTGTTGGCGCAAGTGGATTCGTCCGTCGGCGGAAAGACTGCGATCAACACTGGTGCGGGCAAAAACCTGATAGGGGCTTTTCATCAGCCCGCATTCGTTCTGATAGACCCTGAAGTGCTCGATACGCTCCCGATGCGCGAAATGCGGGCCGGCTATGCAGAGGCAGTCAAATACGGGCTGATTGACGATCCCGCCTATTTCGAATGGTGTGAGGACAACGCACCACGCCTCCTGAACCGACATCGCGAAGAGCTGGTGAAAGCGATCGAAGCGAGCGTTCGCAGCAAGGCCGCAATTGTGGAAGCAGATGAACGCGAAACCCGTGATACGCGGGCGCTGCTCAATCTTGGCCATACCTTTGGCCATGCGCTTGAGGCGGAGACGGGATTTTCCGACCGGTTGCTGCATGGAGAGGCCGTCGCCGCCGGTATGGCGCTGGCCTTCCGGTTTTCCGCACAACAAGGCTTGTGCAGCGCGCAGGACGCAGAGCGCGTCTCGGCGCATCTGCTCTCCGTCGGCCTACCGGATGGCCTTGCCGCAGCCAGGGTGAATGCCGATGGCGCAACGCTTGTGCGGCACATGCTACATGACAAAAAGATGGCAGGCGGCACCCTGCCCTTCGTTCTCGCGCGCGGAATCGGCCAAGCCTATGTCGACAAATCCGTATCGCTCAATGAAGTTACGGCGTTCCTCGACGCCGAGATGCGATAGGCCATCCACAGCCAACCGAGGATCATTGCGCTGCCGCCAATGGGAGCCACCACACCAAACCACCGTGGCCCGCCAAACGCTAACAGATACAGGCTAAAGGCAAAGATGAGGCTGCCTGCCAGCAATGTTGTGGCCGGTGCCGCATAACTGCGACCCAGAGCCACAATGGCAACGGCATGGATGAGCTGGTAAGATGCCCCCGTTTTTAACCACTCGGCAGCCGGGCCGCTCGCAGTATGAGCGCCGAAGGCACCAGCAGCGATCGCCATAGCGGCCGAAACACACGCCACCATTCCAAGTCTGCTCTGCCTCATGCCGCGGCCTTCTTGCGCGGAGGATAATAGAGCGGAGGCGGCCCCGCACGCATGTCACCCGTTTCGCCTTGGGCAGTCAGCCTTTGGTCGTCCTGTTCACGATAGAATTGCTCGGCGGCGAGGATTTCGCTGTCTTCCAGACCCATGGCTTGCAGGACATCAATTCCCATCCGCACAGCGGACTCGAACAGTTCGCGCACCGTACCCGAAAGATCAAGGTCGCGCACCGCGATCAACTGTACCCGGTCGAACACGCGCATGAATACTGCTGCCTGCGGAAAAGCCAAAAGTATCGATTCAAGTTCCTTGGTTCCAAGCGTGCGATCATCAATGCAAAAGGCGATCACCTGGGCCTCATTGGCCCCTGCGCGACGTAATAGATCGACCCTGCGGCCATCGCCATAATAGACTTTCGCCCCGAAAGAACTGCTGACCTCGATCTGTTCGGGCTTGATATCGACCAATGTGACCGAGATGTGACCCGCCATCAGGATTCGTGCAACGGTTTGCCCGAAGCGGCCAAAACCTACCACGATTGCCTTCGACTGCTGCGCCAGCTCCGGGCCTTCAAGGTCTCCACCCTGATAGGGCTTAGCGTATTCGAACCGGCGGGCGATCATCAACAAGAACGGCGTGGTGGCCATGGAAAGCGTTACAATTGCACCGAACAGGCTAGCCGCTTGCGCCTCAATCAGGAGCGCGGCCTGTGCCTGAGCGAAAAGCACAAAACCGAACTCGCCGCCCTGGCTGAGGAGCAGACCAAGGCCAAAGGCTGGCCGCCGATCCATACCAAACAGGCGCGCAAGTCCAAAGATGACGCCGATCTTGATTGCAACCAGCGCAATAGCGACGCCAATCACGAACAGCGGGTTGGCAAAAATGGCAGGAACATCCAGTACCAATCCGACGGCCATGAAAAACAGGCCGAGCAGGATCGAGCGGAACGGCTCGACATCCGCCTCGATCTCATGCCGGTATGGTGAATCGGCCAGCATCACTCCTGCGATGAACGCACCGAGCGCGGTCGAAAGGTGGAGCGCCTCCATGATGGCAGCACTGGCAATCACAGTGAACAGGCCGATGACCACGAACAGCTCACGTTCTCCCAAACGCCCCGTCAGGCGCAGAAGCGGGCTGATGATGAAGCGTCCCGCCAGCACGAGTCCGATGATCGCTGCAACAGTGAACATCGCCAATAGCCAGCCCGGAGGTGTCGCGGGGTCGGCGGGTACGCGCGAAAGCGCCGCAATAATGGTTATGAGGGGAACAATCGCGAGATCCTGAAACAGCAGGATCGAAAAAGCCCGTTCACCAAAGGGTGTGTTGATCCGGCCCGACGATTTGAGGCTTGGCAACACCTGTGCGGTTGAGGACAGGGCGAGTGGCAGGCCAAGCGCCAAAGCCGCACCGGCGGTGAAACCCGCAACGAAATAGATCATGAGTGCAAGCGCCAGCCCAGCAAGCGTAACCTGAGCGAGCCCAAGCCCGAATATGTCACGTTTCAGGCGCCAGAGTCGCGCCGGATTGAGTTCAAGCCCGACAAGGAAAAGCAACAGCGCAATCCCTATTTCTGCAATCCCGAGCTTCGATTCACCGCCCGCTACCAGCGCGAAGCCATATGGCCCGATGCAAACCCCGGCAATCAAATATCCCAGCACCGCGCCCAGCCCGAGCCTGCGGAACAGCATGACGAACAGGAAACCCGCTCCAAGCAGAACCACACCTTCGCGCAGCAAGGAAGCTGTTTCCATTTCTTACCGCCGCGCGGCCAGCGCCGCTTCGGCCGCAGCTTCGAAGGCGAGGAGGATCGAGGCATGACGGCCGCTATGTTTCCGGGCGGGTTCGAATATCTCCAATCCGGGCCAGTTGCCGGGTTGCAGGCGTTCGCCCTTCAGATAGGCCCGCAATCCTTCCCAGGCCTCAGCTAGGTCGCTCGGCGAATGTCCATAAGCATGGGACACCATCAGGGCTGTTGAGGCCTGACCTAGGGCGCAGGCGTGAACATCCCCACCAACTTCTCTGACCCTCCCCGCAGGATCGAGCGTTACGTCGATCCTCACGCGGCTGCCGCATGTCGGGGAACGTTTTTCAACCGAAGCCTGCGGGTTTTCAAGCCGGTGGAGGTTCGCAGTCGAGGCTGCGAGCTTCAGAATTTCCAGATTGTAGAGCGGTGTCGTCACGCTGGTTTGGCGGCTTCGCCCCCCGATTCCTGCCTTTCACGGACGAAATCGACCAGCGCGCTAGACGTCGCGTTGAGCAAGGGATAGGTTCGCGATGCAGTCATCCAGTCGGGTCGCTCCGACAAGCCGCCATAGATCGCATTGTAGACCAGCGACGCGAGAAGGAAGATCAAGCTCGCACCGATCACCCCCTTGAGCGCCCCGAATCCAAAGCCCAGCAGCCGGTCGAACGGCCCAAGTACCGACGATCTGGAGACACTACCCATCCGGTTGGCGGCATAACGCCCGATTATGAAAGTGATCCCAAAAATCACCGCAAAAGCCAGCACCGCGGCCCCGCCTTCGCTTCCGACCGCCCCCGCAAAGGCTGCTGAAACCGGCGCGTGGCCCAGCTTGACCGCCGCAATCGCCGCCACCCAAGCAACAAGCGACATCGCTTCGGTCACAAACCCGCGCGTCAGGCCGCGAATGCCAATGCCGCCGACCAAGAGCAGAACTATCATATCGAGCGCCGTCATGCGCGCCTCATAGGCGGTGGGGGATGCGCGTGTCGAGCCTCAACCCCGCCCAAGGAGGAACTCGACCAACCCACCCAATTTCGAAAAGCCGACCAGTTTCATCCCATCGCGATCGCCACGTGTCGCGACAGGCGCCAGCGCCTGTTCAAAACCGAGCTTCGCCGCTTCCTTCAAGCGCAACCCGGCATGTGCAACGGGCCGCACCTCGCCCGAGAGCGAGACTTCGCCAAAGGCAATGCTGGTCGCAGGGACGGGCTGTTCCGAAAGAGCCGAGACAAGTGCCGCCGCGACCGCAAGGTCGGCAGCCGGATCCGAGAGGCGATAGCCGCCAGCAATGTTCAGATAGACTTCGCAAGTCGAAAAACTGAGCCCGCATCGCGCCTCGAGCACGGCGAGGATCATGGCAAGGCGCCCGCTGTCCCAACCGACCACGGCCCGCCTTGGCGTCGCCCCGCTCGCCAGCCGGACGACAAGCGCCTGGATCTCGACCAGCACCGGCCTCGTGCCTTCAAGCGCAGGGAACACAACCGTCCCCGCCACGGCCTCGCCGCGATCGGTCAGGAACAGCGAGGACGGATTGGCCACTTCGTTGAGGCCTTCTTCCTCCATTGAAAACACGCCGATCTCGTCCGTCCCACCGAATCGGTTCTTCATCGCGCGGAGAATGCGGAACTGATGACTGCGCTCACCTTCGAACGACAAAACGGTATCGACCATATGCTCGAGCACGCGCGGCCCCGCGATGCTGCCATCCTTGGTCACATGTCCGACAAGCACGAGCGCCGTCCCGCGTTCCTTGGCAAAACGGATCAGCTCTTGTGCCGAAGCCCGCACCTGACTGACCGTCCCGGGAGCACCTTCGATGAGATCGCTGTGCATGGTCTGGATCGAATCGATGACCAGCATCGCAGGTGGATCGCCGCGCCCGAAAGTGGTCAGGATATCGCGCACCGAAGTCGCTGCCGCCAGTTGAACCGGTGCGTCGCCAAGCCCGAGCCTGCGCGCGCGGAGCCGCACCTGATCGGCAGCTTCCTCGCCCGACACATAAGCGACCAGGCGTCCGGCTAAGGCCAGTCGCGCCGCAGCCTGCAAAAGCAGCGTCGATTTGCCGATCCCCGGATCGCCTCCTATCAGCGTCGCGGATCCAGAAACAAAGCCGCCGCCCATTGCCCTGTCGAGTTCTGCAATTCCGCTGACCATGCGATCCGGCAGCGGAATATCTGCATCGAGTCCGACCAGCATAACAGCCTGCCCACCCGTCTGGAGATCATGCCGCGCGCGGAACGGCGTCACGACCGAAGACGCGTCCTCCACTATCGTGTTCCATTCGCTACAATCGACGCACTGGCCCGCCCATTTGGACGCGACCGACCCGCAGGACTGACAGACATAACGCCGTAGCGGCTTGGCCATTCGCATGCTCCGTTCAAGAACTTATGGGGAACATAACGGGGACGGGCGGACAGGTCAAGCGCCGTGCGCAGGCGCTATCCGGCCGGATGCCCGCGGAACCAGTCGGCCAGTTCCTCCTCGGAAAGCTCCCCTGCCGCAAGGGCGAGGACGGTATCGATCGCGTCTTCGGGCGAAAAGGCGATGGCGACGCCGTTGAGCGCAAGAAACAGCCGCGCCACCACCCAGGCGGTGCGCTTGTTGCCGTCGATGAACGGGTGGTTCCGCGCGACGCCAAAGGCATAGGCGGCCGCCAGCGCGCAGCGATCGTCCTCCTCATAGGCCCAGCGATTGATCGGCCGCCCCAGCGCGGATTCGAGCATCCCGGGATCGCGCACGCCCGTCCCCCCGCCATGTTCGGCGAGTTGCCGGTCATGTATGGCGAGGGCATCTGTCACGTCGAGCCAGACAGGCTCGATCCGTTCGGCTTGGGTCACGATACTCGATCCCGGGTGAGAAGGTTACTTGGCGAGCACGCGCAGGATTTCGCGGTCCTCACGCATGATCGCCTCGGCAACCGCCATCTTGGTTGCAAAGTCCGGATCGGACGCAGTCAGCCGGACTCCATCGGGCGATTCGGTCACAAAAACCGTATCCCCCGGCCCCACGCGCAGGCGCGCCAGCAATTCCTTCGGCAGGATCACCCCCGCCGAATTGCCGATTTTCGTGACTTTAAGCTGCATGTTCATACGAACGTTATAACACAGCGGGCCGGAAGGTCAAGCGGGGGGGACTGGCGCTGGTCGAGTGTGGCGGCACATCTCGCGCAGGCGGACGATCCGCTGGTGACAGTGGCGCCCGTGCTGGAGCGCTATGGCAGCTTCGCCGATATTCTCCGCGAGACGCGCGACGATGACGAGGCAAGATGGCGCGCGTTGCGCATGTCGGAAAAATCGGGCAGACCGCTTGGCCGCAGGGCTTGGCTCGACATGCTCGAAGCGCAAACGGGGCGGACACTCAAACCGCAAAAGCGCGGGCCGAAGCCGAAGGGGGAATTTGGTGTATTTAGTGCACTGTCAAGGTAGTTGTGTCACCGTAATTGAGCCGGTGAAGGACGATTAAGCCTCGGCCGTGCAGAGTCTCGCCAGCGCCATACTTGTTGGATCGGCATTATGGCTGATCGCGGTGGGCATTCTAATGCTTGTCCGCCCGCAACTGTGTCTAAGCGTGCTCAGCAAGACCGCCTCGACCCGCCGCATCAACAACACCGAGCAGGGGCTTCGGCTACTGGCAGGGCTCGCGCTTGTGGTCCGCGCGCCATTTTCTGATCTACCCCGAGTGTTTGAAATTGGCGGTTGGTTCATTGTCGTCTCATCGATTACCCTATTGTTCATTCCGCTGCGGTGGCATGCCGGATACGCGGTGTGGTGGGCGAACGCATTGCCTCTGTGGGCCGTAACGCCGGTCGCCCCACTTTCTGTCGCCGCCGGATTGGGTTTGATCGCAGCTACGTTCAACTGAGCGGATTACGGTGACGTTGCAAAGGCAGGGGCCTTTGCGGAAGTGCAATGCCAAAGCTCAAAAGGGGCCCCTGCCTTCGCAGGAGCGACGGGAGAGTGAAGACGCTTGCGTTCAGGCCCATTCTTGTGTATATCTTACACAAATAATAGGGACAGTGATGCGCAGTCGTGAAATCATCAAGCGGCTCGAAAAGGAGGGGTGGTTCGAAGTTCGCCAGTCAGGCAGCCACAAGCATTTCAACCACGCGACGAGGCCGGGCACCGTCACGGTTCCGCATCCCAAGTCCGAAATGGCAATCGGCACGATAAAGAGCATCGAGGCGCAAAGCGGGACAAAACTCCGCTGAGCACAGCAAGTCAGGAGGCGAAGGACATGGCAAGTATCTACTATCCCGCGATCGTCGAGCGCGCCGGAAAGGGCTTCAGCGTGTTCTTTCCCGATCTCCCCGGCTGCACCTCGGCGGGCGAGACGGTCCAGCAGGCGGCGCGCAACGCCGAAGAAGCACTCGACGGGCATCTGCTCGTTTCGGCCGAACATGGCGACCCGCTCCCCGATCCGTCGGAACTCGATACGATCCCCCGCGATCCCGAGGTGGACGAGGCCGCGCGTATCCTGGTACGGGCCGAACGCCCCGGCCGCGCGTTGCGGCTGAACATCTCGCTCGATGAAGGCCTTGTCGCCGCGATCGACCGGATCGCCCCCAACCGCTCCCGCTTCCTCGCCGACGCCGCCCGCGCAGCCCTCGCCGCGCGCGCGGCATGATGCGGATTGGCCGGACAAGGTTATCGGATGGGAATGCGGTGGAATCAGCCCTTGCCTCGCCACAGCCGAGGGCTGTCTGGGGCTTTTGCGTCCGGCGCTGCATTGGGCGAATTTTGTGTATTTGGGAGACAGGCACCGTAATTCCGAAGGGAGAATTTGGTGTATTTAGTAAACTGGCACCGCAATTTCACCGTAATTAACCGTAATTGCAGACAAAACCGGGGTATGTGATGAGGAAGGACGAAAATGGACAATGGAAGCCCAAAAAAGGAACGCCTGACGAACTTGCTTTCCTGGCAGCCAGACAACGTGGCCCATTTGGAAGCGCTGCTAGGGAAATAATCCCGTTTCCAGTCCTCCTTTTGATGTACGTGACAGCTCCAGTAACCTGCTCCATCATCGACCCTGACGGCGATGGGGAGGTTGATTAAGATGACACCCGCAGAAAATTTTGAAAAAAAGAAACTAATTTTCTCTTTTGAAGATCAATCTGATGAAATATTTGATATTGGAGTTGAACAAGAAGAGTTAGGTAACTTTGCAGCGGCTGAGTTGCTATATAAAATCTCATCATCATTAATAAATGTTATGGCAATGACAAGGTTGGCTGGCATTGAATGGAAAAAAGGCTCTGATGAAAATATTTCTAAAGCAATAGAAATATACAAATTGGCTGGAGAACTTGGAGACGCTGTTTCTTACTATAATTTGTCTGTACTGTATGGAATTTTGGGTGATGAATTTAGCAAAGTTAAGTATCAAAAAATTGCGAAAGATTTGGGATTTTCAGACCAATAAATTTATTGCAGCTAATTGCGGGATTACGGTGGCAGTGCGCTAAATTGACATTGAAATTCCGGTGACAGTGTATCTAATCCCCGAATTTCCCGGTTCAGTATTCGTCCCAACCCGGCGCAATGACATAGTTGCCCGCCCCCTCAGCGGAACAGCGCGGCGATTCCGTTCCAGAAATTCAGGAGAATGGTCAGCACATAGAGGCTGCCCAGCACCGCGAACATGGCGGTTATCCAGCGAGGGTCGCCAAGCGGGTCCTTGTCCTGTTGCACGACCGGTCTCCCAGGGAGGCCGTGCGGTCTGCCTCCGCATCGGCGCTTCCTTCGATCAAGTGATCGGGGAGTTCAAATACCGCCAATAGTCGGTCCCTGTGCCCTTTAGGCCCGAAAGCCCTGGACATGCGACACAAGCTCCCCGACCCGAATGGGGTCAGGGGCGGTAAGCTCAGGGTGTTACCAAACCACTATTGGAGGGGATTTGAAGCCCCAGAGCCGTGCATACCGGCTCCGCTTGCGAGAATGTCCGGAATGACCCTCAGATGCAAGAGCCACACCCCTCCGCGCCTCTGCGCCTCGGCGCGAATCTTTCCAACTTTGGTGTGGCTCGAAGATTTGATCGGTTCGCGCAGAGGCGCGGAGGCGCTGAGGGGTGGGGCGGAAATACTGTTCGGACTCTCGCCGCCCGCTGGAGCGAGGCCGGGTTCCGGGCCCATCGTCATGCTGAACCTGTTTCAGCATCCATGGCGGTGCCGCGCTTGCGGCTGCAGACTCTGGCTCGAAAATGGACCCTGAAACAAGTTCAGGGTGACGAGTTGGGGGATGCCCGCTCGACGACCGAATTGACGGTTACCGCTACAGCGGCTCGTCCCCCGCCCTCGACATTCCGCAGCCCCGGTGCCACTCTGCGGCGCATGCGGGAAAAGGAACTCAGGCTGGCCCTTGTCTGTTATGGCGGCATCAGCCTTGCCATCTACATGCACGGGGTGACCAAGGAGATCTGGCACCTGGCGCGCGCCAGCTGCGCTTTTCATGACGGATCGGAACCCGGAACCCAGGTTGAAGCGGTTTACAGGAAGCTCTTTGAGCTGATTCAGTCGAGCACGGAGATCAAGTTGCGTGTGCTGGCGGATATCGTCGCCGGCGCGAGTGCTGGCGGGATCAACGGCATTTTCCTGTCTCACGCCATTGCTACTGGCCAGTCACTCGATCCGTTGACTGACATGTGGCTCGAAAATGCGGACGTCGATCAGCTACTCGACCCCGATGCACGCCCTATTTCGTCATTCACAAAGTTCTGGGCCACGCCGATCGCCTGGCTGGCGATAGGAAGGCGCGGCGGCGGCGTTGAGCGCACCGTTACCGAGGAAGGGCGCAAAGAAGTGCGCAGCAAACTCTCCCGCTTTGTCCGCGCGCGCTGGTTTGAACCGCCTTTTGGTGGGGCCGGCTTTACCGGCATGTTGCTCGACGCGTTTGATGCGATGGCGAAGACGAAGGTCGCAAAGCGCCTGCTTCCGGCGGCCCAACCGCTGGATCTGTTCGTAACTGTTACCGATTTTTCCGGTCATCCCGAGACGCTGAGGCTGAACAGCCCGAGCCATGTTATTGAGACTGAGCACCGACTAACGATGTCCTTTTCCGATCGCGGCGTACGCGGGACTCATTTTGACGATGCGGTCGCGCTGACCTTCGCTGCTCGAGCGACCGCGAGCTTTCCCGGTGCGTTCCCTCCGTTGAATGTCACTGAAATGGATCGGGTGTTGGCAGGGCGCAAGCGGGCATGGGCGGGACGCAGCGAGTTCCTAGCACGCGCCCTGCCCGGTAGCGCAAAAGACGCCGAATCCGCTATTCTGATTGACGGATCGGTACTGGCCAATGCGCCGTTCCGCCCCGCTATCGAGGCTCTCCGCGATCGTCCTTCCCGCCGTGAGGTCGATCGGCGTTTCGTCTATATCGATCCAAAGCCCGGCATGCGTTCCGTTCGCCTCACAAAGAAGGGGGACGCCGAACTCCCCGGGTTCCTGGCAACCATCTTTGGCGCCATGTCCGACATTCCGCGCGAACAGCCGATCCGCGACAGCCTTGAAGCGATCGAAGGCCGTTCCTTCCGCATCCGTCGGATGCAAAGGATCGTCGATGCCTTGCGGCCCGATGTAGAGGCAGCGATCGAGGCAATGTTCGGGCGCACCTTCTTCCTTGATAGCCCCACCCCTGCCCGCCTCAAGAACTGGCGCAGCAAGGCGCAGGAACGCGCCGCGCGTGACGCGGGGTATGCCTATGCGGCTTATGGCCATGCCAAGCTATCGAGCGTGGTGGAGGAGATTGTTTCACTCGCCGCGCGACAGAATCCCGAACTGCGTGGGGACAAGCTCGACAGCCTGCGCCAATCCATGTGGGAGGAAGTTCGTGCGCGTGGCGTTGACCATATCTCCGACGGAGTTGGCAAAGGAGCCAGCCCCGCTGCCATCGTCTTTTTCCGGGCGCATGACCTTCGATTCAGAATCAGGCGGCTGCGCTTCGTCCTGCGTGCGGTTGATGTGCTTCAGAATCAGGGACATGTTGCCAACGACGATGTAGAGCCTTTGCGTGAAGCGATCTTCAAGCTGCTATCCAGCTATCTCGACCGTGAGGGCGTTGGCTTCTACCAATCGCTCAACCATGAAAGTGCCGCTGCGTTGCTGGACGACCTGGAGGCGCAACGAGACCTGACCGGACTTGACACCGCCATCGATGCCGAATTTGCGCAGGCCTTGGGCACGTGTCCGAAATCGTCGCGCCGCAGCATTCTCTACGCCTATCTGGGCTTTCCCTTTTATGACCTCACCACATTGCCGATGCTCCAGGGTGAGGGGCTGGACGAATTCGATCCGATCAAGGTCGATCGCATTTCGCCCGAAGATGCGACCGCCATTCGCAGCGGTGTCGCGGCGACACTCAAGGGCATCCAGTTCAACAGTTTCGGGGCGTTTTTCAGCCGAACTTACCGCGAAAACGACTATCTGTGGGGTCGCTTGCATGGGGCGGATCGCCTTTTCGACATCGTCATATCGAGTGCGGGACTCGATCCAGTCGCGGCCGATGGCCTGAAGCGTGAGTTGCTCTATGCGGTGCTCGAGGAGGAGCGGCCGCGGCTTCTCAATATCCCGGACTTGTTCGAAACCTTGCAGCGCGAGATTGCAGCGGGCCCGGTTGCAGCCTAAATCATCCTAACGGGTCAACGACAAGGCGGATGCCAATGCAATTCCTGAAGACGCTGTTTTGGGTTCTGATCGCGGTCGCCGCGATGCTTTTCTCGTTCAACAACTGGAATCCGGTTACCGTGAGCCTATGGGGTGGCCTACAGCTTGATACGCGACTGCCGCTCTTGCTTTTTGCGTCCTTCCTGATTGGCCTCCTGCCCGCGATGCTGCTGCATCGCGCCACCCGCTGGAGCCTGAAGCGCAAACTTACAACGATGGAACGCGCCCTGGCCGATGTCACAGCGCCCGCTCCCGACGCATTAACCACTGGCACCATCCCGCCAGCCGCCGCACCGATTGCCGTCCCGCCGGGGGTGGCATGACGTCTCCTATCTTCGTTGCGATCGATACGCCCGACCTTGAACGCGCCAAGGCGATTGCGACCAGCGTGAAGGGTCATGTCGGCGGTATCAAGCTGGGACTGGAGTTCTTTTCTGCAAACGGACGCGCAGGTGTCCGGGAGATGGCGACACTCGGCCTCCCCATCTTTCTCGACCTCAAGCTTCACGACATTCCCAACACCGTTGCGAAAGCGGTGCAGGCCTTGCGCCCGCTCAAGCCCGCCATCCTGACGGTTCACGCTGCCGGCGGACGCGCGATGATGGAAGATGCCAAGGCAGCCGCTCCGGAGGGCACGAAAGTCGTCGCGGTGACAGTCTTGACCAGTCTTGACGGCAGCGATCTTGAATCGATCGGTCTCGATTCCGATCCGCACATCCAGGTCGAACGGCTGACCCGGCTTGCGAAAGAAGCCGGACTCGACGGCGTGGTCTGCTCGGGCAATGAGGTGAAGGCCGCCCGCAAACTCTGGCGCAAAGGCTTTTTCGTCGTGCCTGGGGTGCGCCCGGCCGACGGACAGGCCGGCGACCAGAAGCGTGTGGTGACGCCGCGCGCGGCGCTTGATGCGGGCGCTTCGATTCTCGTCATCGGCCGTCCGATCACGCAAGCCAAAAATCCTGGAATCGCCGCGCGCGCAATTGAAGCAACGCTTTAGGCCCATGCCTGTCCAAACCAAGATATGCGGGCTCACAACGCCCGAAACGATCGATGCCGCAATCAAGGGCGGGGCGAGCCATATCGGCCTCATGTTCTTCCCGCCGAGTCCCCGCAATATCGGTTTCGAGCGGGCCCGCGAGCTCGCCGTTCGGATTCCGGACCATGTTCGCCGGGTCGGGGTTTTCGTCGATCCGTGCAATGCGCTGATCGACCAAGCGCTCGAAGCGGGGCAACTCGATGTTCTCCAACTGCACAAGACGACGCCAGGCCGGGCTGCGGCAATCCGTTTGCATGCGCGACGCGAGACATGGAGCGCGATCGGCATCCGCACCGCGAGCGACCTGGCGCTGGCGGCATCATATCGGGATGCGGTCGATCTGCTGCTCTATGATGCCGGACAACCCGAAGACGCGGCCCTTCCCGGCGGCATGGGAATCCGCTTCGACTGGAGCCTGCTCGCGGGTTTTGATCACCCTCTGCCTTGGGGGCTTGCGGGCGGACTTACGACGGCGAACGTCGCTGAAGCTGTGGGGGCGACTGGCGCCCGGCTGGTCGATACTTCGTCCGGCGTCGAATCCGCGCCCGGCATCAAGGATGTGGACAAGATCGCCGCGTTCCTTAAAGCGGCGGCGAACCTATGACACTTGCCAATTCCCTTCGCACCGGGCCCGACGAACGCGGGCATTTCGGCCAGTTCGGCGGACGCTATGTCGCCGAAACCCTCATGCCGCTGATCCTCGACCTTGAACGCCATTATGAAGCCGCCAAGGTCGATCCGGCGTTTGCCGCGCAGTTCGACGATCTGCTCGAACACTATGTCGGCCGCCCCAGCCCGCTCTATTTTGCGGAGCGCTTGACCGAAGAACTCGGCGGCGCGAAGATCTATTTCAAGCGCGACGAACTCAACCATACCGGCGCCCACAAGATCAACAATTGCGTGGGCCAGATCCTTCTCGCCATGCGGATGGGCAAGACGAAGATTATTGCCGAGACGGGCGCTGGCCAGCACGGTGTGGCAACCGCGACCGTTGCCGCGCGCTTCGGCCTGCCCTGCACCATCTTCATGGGCGCGCGCGACATTGAACGGCAACAACCCAATGTCTTCCGGATGAAGCTGCTCGGTGCGGAAGTCCGTGCAGTGGAAAGCGGATCGCGCACACTCAAGGACGCGATGAACGAAGCGCTGCGCCACTGGGTCGCGCACGTGCACGACACGTTCTACATTATCGGGACGGCGGCCGGCCCTCATCCCTATCCAGAGCTTGTCCGCGATTTCCAGTCGGTGATCGGAAAGGAAGCGCGCGAACAGATATTGAAGCGCGAAGGCCGCCTGCCCGACCTTCTCGTCGCAGCGATCGGAGGTGGATCGAATGCCATCGGGCTGTTCCATCCCTTCCTCGACGATGCAGATGTCCAGATGCTTGGCATCGAAGCGGCGGGACATGGACTCGACAAGGAACATGCCGCCAGCCTTGCCGGCGGGTCGCCCGGGATTCTCCACGGCAACAAGACCTTCCTGCTGCAGGATGAAGACGGCCAGATCACCGAAGCGCACAGCATTTCGGCCGGGCTCGACTATCCGGGGATCGGGCCGGAGCATAGCTGGCTCCACGAAATCGGTCGCGCCCGCTATGAAAGTGCGACTGATGTCGAGGCGCTTGAGGCGTTCAAGCTGCTGTGCCGGCTGGAGGGGATTATTCCGGCGCTCGAGCCGTCGCATGCGATTGCGGCGGTCATGCGCGTCGCCCCGACAATGGCAAGGGATCAGATCATTATCGCCAATCTCTGTGGACGTGGGGACAAGGACATCTTCACCGTCGCTGAGGCGTTCGGGGTGACGATATGATCTTCTTCGCGCCTTCGCGTCTTCGCGTGAGTCCAATAAACAGGCTTCACGCTACGCGGACGCTTGGCAATTTTGCTCACGCGAAGACACGAAGGCGCGAAGGGAGCGTGCATTCATGACTCGCCTTTCTTCTGCATTTGGACAGGAACGTCCGGCACTCGTTGCGTTCGTGACCGGCGGCGATCCGACGCCGACGGACACAGGCGCGATCCTCGATGCGCTGGTCGAGGGCGGCGCCGATGTGATCGAACTGGGCATGCCTTTTACCGATCCGATGGCCGATGGTCCTGCTATCCAGCTCGGCAATCTCCGTTCGCTTGGCGCGGGCACGAAGACGGCCGATCTGTTCGCCATCGCCGCCGCCTTTCGTGCCCGGCATCCGCACATTCCGCTGGTGCTGATGGGCTATGCCAATCCGATGATCCGGCGTGGGCCCGAATGGTTTGCCGCCGCATGCCGCGCGGCCGGAGTTGATGGTGTCATCTGCGTCGATCTGCCGCCGGAGGAAGACGAAGAACTGGGCCCTGCCCTGCGCGCGAATGGAATTGATTTGATCCGTCTGGCGACTCCGACAACCGATGCCGGTCGGCTGCCGACTGTCCTCGATGGGGCCTCAGGGTTCGTCTACTATGTCTCCGTCGCGGGGATCACCGGCCTCCAACAAGCAGCGACCGAAAGCATCGCAGCCGCCGTCGCCAAACTGAAGGCTGCAACGACGCTCCCCATCGCGGTCGGCTTCGGCATCCGCGCGCCCGAACAGGCAGCTGCCGTCGGCGCCGTGGCGGACGGTGTCGTGGTCGGTTCGGCGATTGTCGATCTCGTCGGCACGCACGGCGCGAATGCTGCAGGGCCGGTTCGGGACTATATCGCAAGCCTGCGCCGCGCTATGGATGCGCGTCCAAAGGAGGAGGAGGCATGAACTGGCTGACCCGCGTTCGCAACGCGATTCCCTTCATCGCCAAGCGCGACACGCCCGATAATCTCTGGATCAAATGCTCCGGCTGCGCGCAGATGATCTTTGCAAAGGAATATGAAGACAATCTCTCGGTCTGCCCGGTGTGCAATCACCATGGCCGGATCGGCCCGGCAGAACGCTTTCGCAATCTTTTCGACGAAGATAGCTGGATCGTTCTGGCGAACCCGCGCGTCGTCGAAGATCCCCTCAAGTTCCGCGATTCCAAGAAATATGCGGACAGGTTGAAGGCTGCGCGCGCGCAGACCGGGGAGTCAGACGCACTAATCAACGCCCAGGGCCGGGTTGAGGGCCGTCAGGTCGTGATCGGTGTGCAGGATTTCGCATTCATGGGCGGATCTATGGGGGTTGCCGTTGGTGAGGCGTTCATCGCTGGCATTCGCTCCGCGATCGCCGCGCACTGCCCCTACGTTATCTTCACCGCCTCAGGTGGCGCACGGATGCAGGAAGGCATTCTTTCGCTGATGCAGATGCCGAAAATGACGGTGGGGGTGCAGGAACTGCGCGATGCGGGGTTGCCTTACATTGTCGTTCTGACGGATCCGACCTCGGGCGGCGTCATGGCGAGCTATGCAATGCTCGGCGACGTCCATATCGCGGAGCCGGGCGCAACACTTGCTTTTACCGGACGGCGCGTGATCGAAAATACCATCCGTGAAAAACTGCCCGAAGATTTCCAGACGTCTCAATACCTCCTCGAACACGGGATGCTCGACATGGTTGTTCCGCGCAGTGAGCTTCGCGCGCGGTTGGCACAGTTGATCGGCTATCTCGCGCCGCAGGAGCAGGGAGTGGCGGCCTGATCCATCGTGGCTGACCACGCCCATAGCGACGACCCCGCCGTCCAGGCGCAACTCGACCGGCTGACCATGTTGTCGCCGGGCCGCGATGTGCTGGGGCTGGAGCGGATTTCGGAGTTGATGCTCCGGCTCGGCAACCCGCATCAGAAGCTTTCGCCGGTTTTTCATGTCGCTGGGACCAATGGCAAGGGATCGACCTGCGCATTCCTGCGCGCCAGCCTCGAAGCGGCGGGAAAATCGGTCCATGTCTATACCAGCCCGCATCTCGTGCGCTTTAACGAGCGGATTCGCGTCGCGGGCAAACTGATCGACGATGCCGTGTTGGCGCCATTGCTGGCCGAAGTGCTCGATTGCTCCGCCGACATTGCACCAAGCTTTTTCGAAGCGACAACGGCTGCGGCCTTTCTCGCCTTCGCCCGAACCCCTGCCGATGCGACCATCGTCGAAGTCGGTCTTGGCGGGCGGCTCGATGCAACCAATGTAATCGAAAAGCCCCTAGTCTGCGGGATTTCTCAACTCGGCATCGATCATCAGTCGTTCCTTGGCGATGATGCCGTGACGATCGCGGGCGAAAAAGCCGGCATTGCCAAGGCCGGAGTGCCGCTGGTCGGCATGGCCTATCCCAAGCCCCAGGCGCAGCGGATTGCCGACATTGCAACGGCAGCCGGCGCGCCCTGGCATCCAAAGGGCACCGACTGGGATGCGGCAACCTATCGCGGCCAGCTTCATTATCGCGATGAAGGCGGCAAGCTCTCGGTTCCCCTGCCTCGCCTTCCCGGCGCGCACCAGGCGATGAACGCCGCGCTCGCCATTGCGATGCTGCGACACCAGTCGGCGATCGCCGTTCCTGATTCCGCAATCCGGGCGGCGATGGGCTGGGCCGACTGGCCGGGGCGCCTCCAGAAACTGTCCGACGGGCCATTGACCCGGCTGGTTCCGGGCGTACCGGTCTGGATCGACGGGTGCCACAATCCGGCGTCTGCGCAGATCGTTGCCGATCAGATGGAGGCTGTGCTGGGCAGTGGCACGAGGCTTCATATCATCACGGGGATACTCGCCAACAAGGATGCTGGCGGCATCCTGAGCCCCTTTTGCAAGCCGGGGGTAACGTTTCACACGGTCCCCATTCCCAGCCATTCGCATCACGCGCCCGAAGAACTTTCGAACTGGCTTGGGAAGAAAGGGCAGGAGGCCGAGCCTGTCGAAAGCGTAGAGGCTGCCCTTCGCGCTTTTGCCAAAAATCCATCGCGTCCGGCGGCGATTCTGGTTCTCGGCTCACTCTATCTGGCGGGCGATATCCTGCGCCGGAACGAACAGGTTCCTGAATAGGTGCCGGATCAGGTCCGCAAGGTCTTCAACTGTTCTGTTGCCCAGTCGAACATGGTGGCGTTGACGGCCCTCTCCGCCCGGCTCATTCGCTCGACGCCTTTGACGACTTCGGACAGCAAGGCCCTTGCTTCAGACGTTTTGCCTTGGCTCAGCAACAGTGCTGCAAAGTGGCAGCGCGCCTCTTCACCGGGCATGCGCGTCACGATATCTGCATAGATTTGCACCGCTTCATCGCTTCTGCCGAGTTCGACAAGGATGCGGGCGCGCAGATAGGATAGCCGGTCAGCCTCGCCAATGACCAGCGGAACTTCGAGTCTCCCGACAATCTTAAGCGCCTCCTTGAAATCGCCCGTCTCGAACAACGCAGTGGCAAGCTTGGTTTCGATCTTGGCATCGCGCCCATTCACGCGATCCAGCGCCATCCGGTATTGCTCGATCGCGTCGGCGGTGGCGCCAACGCCAAAATAAGCATCGCCCAACTGCAGACGGTTTGCAGCCGTATCGACATCCTCAAGGCGGGCCTCGGCTCGCTTCAAAGCATTGAGCGGCGTTTCACGCGATCGAGCGCGTGCCTGCTGTGCTCGTCGGCTGTGCGGCCCGATCAATTCCGGCATGATCTCGAACGCGAAATAAGCTGTGCAACCAAGAAGCGAGAAGAACAGAATGATCAAGATCCAGATCTGCTTGCGCCCCGTGTTGTACACATGGAGAGCGCACAAGATTTGGATGAGAACCGACGCCGCAAGAAATGGCACTATTCCTCCCCCGCCGTCCCCATCGCACTATCGACCATTCCGGTTCGCATCATCCACCAGAACAGCAACATGCCAGGAATCGCCAGCACGGTTGTCAGCAGGTAGAATGTCACATAGCCGAAGCCTTCGATCATGCCTCCCGCTGTCGTCCCGGTCAGGAAGCGCCCTACCACGCTCGCGCTCGCCGAAATCAAAGCATATTGGGCTGCCGTAAAGCGCAAGTCGCAAAGCGCGGCGAAATAGGCGACGACGACGACACCGCCATAGCCGCTGGCAATGTTCTCAAAGCCGATAGCGCCCGCCATGCCCCAATTGCTGTGGCCCGACGCTGCAAGCATCGCAAAACTCAGGTTTGAAACCCCCATCAAGATCAACGCAAGCAGAACGGATCGTTTCAGGCCAAGTTTCGCATAGATTATGCCGCCAATGAAAACACCGATGAGATAGGCCCAGAAGCCGATGCCGACATCATAGAATGCGATCTCATCATTGGTAAATCCAAGATCGTCGAACAACAGCCGAAACGTAAGGTTGGCCAGCGTATCGCCGATCTTGTGGACAAGGATGAAGATCAGGACGAGGAGCGCGCCGGCCCGCTGGAAGAATTCCCTGAACGGCCCCGCGATCGAATGCCAGACCTCGGCCAGCCCCTTTTTCTCGATGGTGACGACATGGCGGGCGGGTTCTCCCATCACCAGCCCCGTCAGCATTGCCGGCAAGGCAAATGCCGCACAGGCAATATAGGCGGCAGACCAGCCCATCCGCGCCGAGACGACAAGCGCCAGCGCACCCGCACCCGCCGAACCGATCCGCCAGCCATATTGCGACATGCCAGACCCGACGCCCAGTTGATAAGGCTTCAGCGTCTCGATCCGGTAGGCGTCTATCACGATATCATAGGTCGCCCCCGCAACGCCCACAAGGATGGCCGCAGTGACCGTCGCGCCGATGCTGGCAGCCGGATCGACCAGCGCCAGGTTGACGACAGCCGCCATCACCAGCACCCCGGCAAAAAGCAGCCACGATACCCGCTGCCCGAGCCGCCCGATGAGCGGCAAGCGGATCCCGTCGACGATCCACGCCCAGAACACCTTGAGGTTATAGACGAGAAACGCGAGCGTGAACGCAGTCACGGTCTTCTTGTCGATGCCGTCCTGCGCCAGCCTCGTCGTAAGGGTCGCGCCGATCATCGCATAGGGAAAGCCAGACGAGACGCCGACGAAAAAAGCCGCAAGCGATTCCTTTTCGAAATAGGGTTTGATCGAATCCCACAGACCACGTTCCCTCGACGTTACGGTTTGGCTGGCTTCGCTCAACGCTCTTGCTCCCCGGTCAATTTCGCGCGAACCTAGCGTCAAAATCGGCTAAGGATAGCCCTGATGAGCATGCTTGCGCCCACTGGTGGCCAAATGGCCTTGGCCCGGCAAATTGCCGACGGAGCCGGGCGCCCGAACCGTGGCATCACCCACGTTCCCGCGAGCCGCTATACCGATCCTGCCTGGTTTGCGCGCGAGAAGGCGGCGCTGTTCGACGCGCTTCCGCAAGTGATTGCCCCCTCGGCGCTTCTTCCTGAACCGAACATGGCGGTCCCGCATGATAGCACTGGCCGACCGCTGCTCATCACGCGCGACAAGGCGGGCGAAGCGCATGTCTTCCTCAACGTGTGCCGTCATCGCGGCACTAAGCTGGTCGAAGGCCACGAAGCTGTCTGCGCCAACCGCCTCGTCTGCCCTTATCATGCATGGACCTACATGCTCGACGGCAAGCTGATCGGCATGCCGCGCCCGGAGACCTTTCCCGGACTCGACAAGGGTGAATATAGGCTGAAACGGCTGCCTACGCGCGAGGCAGGCGGGCTGATCTGGTTTGCCAACAGTGAGGATGCCGACTTCACCGAAGCCGAAACGCTCGGCCATGATTTCGATGCGTTCGGAATGAGTGGTCTGCACCTATTCGCGCGCCAGACTCACGTAGTGGAATCGAACTGGAAGCTGATCATGGATGCGTTCCTTGAAAGCTATCACGTCACAAGGCTGCACGCGAATACGATCGGGCCATTCTTCAAGGACGGGATCACGGCCGCCGACATGATCGGCGGGCACCAGCGTTCGGCCGTCGGTCGCGCCGCAGAACTCGCCGATATCGACATGGGTAACTGGCCCGCGCTGCGCTCCGCAGTCACCTTTGCCTACTCGCTGTTTCCTGGGGCAGAAGTCGTGGTCAGCCCAGACTATGTGAACCTGATGGTCATGATGCCCCAATCGGTCGATCGCACACTGGTCGAGGATTTCATGCTGATCCCCGAGGAACCAAAGACGGACAAGGCCCGCGACCATTGGCAGCGGAGCTGGGAATTGCTCGACGGTGATGTGTTCGGATCGGAAGATTTCCGCGCGGCAGCGTTGGGACAACAGGGGCTGAGCTCGGGGGCCATTGGAGAATTGACGCTGGGCACGTTGGAAACGGGCATCCGCCAATTCCACGACGCAATCGAAGCGCAACTGGGCTAGATATACCGCGCGGCAACAATCTTGCCGGCAGCGCCTTCACGAAGGATGATGGCGTAGCGGTCGGCTCCCGCTTGCTTCATGATCCTGCCGGGCACCGTGATTGTGGCTTGCCCGCCTTGCCAGCGGCCAATTTCGGTCTCAGCCAAGACAACATTGGTGTAGCGCACGATCCGTCCGCCATTTTCGCCAGCGCCAATGCGAACAATCGCCTCGCCTTTGAGCGCAAGTACAAGCACGGCCGCATTGGCCCTGACATCCTGTTCGATCGTGATCGTGCGCCCGCCATCGGCCGTCGCTCGCGCTGCGATAGCGGGACCCGGCTTTTGCTTTTCGACAGAAATCAGTCGTCGCAACTTGGCTTCGCTAGAACCGACTGCCGCGGCCTGCCCCTGGACCATCGCTTGCGGCGTATAGACGCCCGAGCCCTCCCCGCCCCGACCCGCATAGCTACGCTGGAGGATCGTGTTGGATTCGCGGGCCAGCGTGTCTTTCCAGCCGAGCTGGTCCCAATATGTCACCGGCCGGGTGATCACGACGATATTGGGTTCGCTTGAGAGCTTCTCCATCAGAGCATCGGCAGGCGGACAGGAGGAACATCCCTGGCTGGTGAAGAGCTCGACGGCAACTGGCGTGGCTTTCACAGCCGGTCCGGCGAACGACGCTTCGGCAGATAGGGCGAGAAGGGCTGGAACAAGGGCGATGAGACGCATGGCAAATCCTCTTAAACCTGTCTAACGGCGTTCGGATGAAACGCCATCCCGGTTACAGCGCCCAGCCCACGGGCGATACGCGCGACGAACAGCGCATTGCCAAGCTCCTCGCGCGTGCGGGGATTGCCTCGCGGCGCGAAATAGAGCGAATGATTGCTGAAGGCCGGATTGCGCTCGATGGCACAACGATCGAAACGCCTGCCACCCTGCTCAAATCGCTCACAGGCGTCACGGTCGATGGCAAAGCAGTCAAACCGCCAGAGGCCGCCCGACTCTTCCGCTATCACAAGCCGACCGGGTTGCTCACAGCCGAGCGTGATCCCAAAGGAAGGCCAACCATTTACGATCGCCTTCCCAAGAGCTTGCCGCGACTAATGCCAGTCGGGCGGCTTGATCTCAATACCGAAGGGTTGTTGTTGCTGACCACCGATGGTGAACTCAAGCGCCAGCTCGAACTGCCCGCGACTGGCGTAACCCGCTCCTATCGCGCGCGCGCCTATGGCAATGTGACCCAGTCCCAGCTCGAAAGCCTGATGATGGGCATCGAGATCGAGGGTGTGCGCTACGGGAGCATCAATGCCAATCTCGAACGCCGCACGGGCGCCAATGTCTGGATCGAGCTCAGTTTGGCAGAGGGCAAGAACCGCGAAGTGCGCCGTGTGCTCGAACATCTGGGGCTGAAAGTTTCGCGCCTGATCCGCACCAGTTATGGCCCGTTCGTGCTCGGAGACCTGCCTGCGGGTGGTGTTGACGAAATCAAGCAGCACGAACTTGTGGCATTCCGGAAGGCGCTGTGAGGATTATCGCCGGTCAGTGGCGCGGACGGATTCTCGTGCCCCCGAAGGGTGATACGACCCGCCCGACCGCCGATCGCACGCGTGAGGCGCTTTTCTCGATGCTCACCAGTCGCCTCGGCAATTTCGAAGGCTTGCAGGTGGCAGACCTGTTTGCGGGGTCGGGAGCCTTGGGGCTTGAGGCCCTTTCGCGCGGGGCGGCATCCTGCACCTTTGTCGAGCAGGATCGCGCGGCGCTCGATGCCCTGCGCGCCAACGTGGCGGCGTTGAAGGCCATTGCCGATATCCGCGCCCAGTCGGTCATGGCACTGGCCGCAACCCGGAAACCGTTCGACCTCATCCTGATAGATCCGCCCTATGGCACCGGAGCAGGACAAGTTGCACTTGATCGTTGCAGACGTCTGGGCTGGGTTGCCGATAGCGCGATCGTGAGCATCGAAACCGCACGGGATGAAAAAGTCGACGTCGCGGGATTCATGGTCGATGCCCAGCGCATTCACGGGAAGGCGAAAGTCACGCTTCTGCGCCCGGTCATTCAATAGTCGAGACCGAACGCGATCACTGGCCCCGATCCTGGTCGAGCGTCTCCAGCCACGCGGTGCCGCCACTCCCCGCCCAGCCTGACCCCCGCGCTGCCAATCCGAAACCGTATCGCAGCACTTGGGCCGATATCGACGCGCGCCGCGCCCGGTTGCGCGGCAGCCCATATCCCGCCACCGAGTTGGATCAACACCTTGCGCCGCGACACGACATCGCGCTCAAGCCGCATCGAGCCATCCACAAACCCGTCACGAGACCGCAGCCCGACCAGACCGGCCTGTGCATAACCGCTCAACTTGAAACTGGCCGCAACAGGCAAGTCACTGATGCCACCAGCAATCAAGCCGGCAAAGGCATCGCGGCCGCTGGTATCGAACCCGATCCGACGCTCCACGATCAGTTCGACCGGAATACGCCCTTCGTGACGCACAGAGACACCTAGCGCGGCTTCCTTCCCTTGCGACACTTTCAGCGGAGTCGAAGCGCGTAGATTGAGAGATACCGCCATCCGCCTAGTGGGCTCGAACAATCGCCGCTGCACCCGCAGCCCGATCTGGCTCCCGCCAAGCTGGCTGTTCGGTGCAATACCGGGGGAGCCGGAGTCTGGTCGGTAAATCCCCCAGGCAGAGAGCGACCACTTATCAAAATTGTCCGATCGCGCGATGCGGCTTGGAGCGACCGCATGTGGCGCCAGCGGATCGGCGGACGGGATGAGAGTTTTCGATTCGATGCGTTGTCGCTCGTTTCGATTGATTCCAGGGATTGCCTGCTCGGGATTTGAAGTAACGGCTTCGCCTAAGGCATCCTTGGCCACTGCGCTCGTCATTAAGACTCGTGTGTCGGGCGATGCTTTGACGGTCACAGAAAATTCTGCGGAATCGACGGGGTGCGGTGCCAGATCGCGCCACTCACCGCTGATCAACTGCGGCGCCGTACCCAACAACATTACCACCAGGATTCGACAACCGATCCATGAGCCTAACGTCAGGCCGAGATGCCGAAGCGCACGAGGCATGGCATTCACTGGTCTAGGCTGTCCGGGAACTTGTGAGCGGTCTTGTCCCATTCGACCCGCCCGCTCCGCCGCATCGAGAGGTAGTGGAACACAGCGCGGCGTGCTGCCATAATTGCAATTACGTTCGAAACCACCGTGCGCGGGATGGCCCAACAACCTTCGCGCCAACCATAGACCGACACGACAAACCCGGCTCGTACCCCAAGCCTCCATAGCAGCATTAAGCCGTTAACCCAGATCAGGATTCCCAAAGGCTCGCCGAACAGTAAGGGCGGTGTTCCGATCAGATACTGTGCCAAAAGCAGAAGGCAGCCGAGCGTTGCAGCCAGATAACCCGCAACGGCGACGACTGCAGCTAGAACACCCTTGCGATCGCGCAATCGCATCCAGTTTTCTGCCCAACCATGCCCCCAACCCAGCCGATCCCAACCGGCAAGCCCGATGCCTATCGTCCATCGCGCCTTTTGCTGAACCGCCGCTCCCAGCGTTGCCGGAAAATGGGCCTGCGTCGCAACCACGCCAAACCGCTTGCGATCGCCAACGCGAACAAATGCCGATTTGAATCCCAGCTCGCCGAGCCGTAAACCAAGTTCATAGTCTTCGGTTAGGCTCGCTTCGGCGAAGGGCTGGCCGCCAGTTTCTAACGCCAGCGCCTCCACAACGTCGCGCCTAATCATGCAACCCACGCCCGCGCCCGGCAGCGCAGCCCCAAGAGCCTGGCGCACGATTTGCGTCTTGCCATGAGATTCCGCAAACTCGTCACAATAGTGGCCACCGATCCAGCGGCTCTTGGCGTCTGGCAGTGGAACGACCGGGAGCTGAATCATGCCAAATCGATCAACCATCATGTCGAACACGCGCATTTCGTGGGGGCTAACCATGTCTTCCGCATCATGAAGCACGATGCCCGAGAAGCGGCGCGAGGTTGCGGCCTCATGCAACTGAAGTGCAGCAAATAACATATTGAGACAATTTGCTTTTGTTGTTTTTCCATCTCGTTCGTGAACGATCAACGAGAGCCTCGGCCCAGCACGCCGCCGCACCATCTCGATCGTGAGCGGATCGTTTGGGTAGCAGCCGACAAAGATGTGAACCTGGTCATTTGCGTAAGCGCACAACGCATTGTCGAGCATCGGGCCAATAACCGCCGACTCATCCCAGGCCGGAACAAAAACGGCAAATCGCCCCGGATCTGCCCTTTGAGGCAGCCCGTCACTTGTTAACGGATTTGGGTTGGGCGGTGACGCCAAGCGTCGCAAGCCAGAGCGGAACAACCAGATCGCGTCGATCAGGATATCGTCGATGCCGCCAATCAAATATCCCACCGCCGCAAAAAGCGCGAGCTCACGAAAGCCATCTTCGAGCAGGCCGAAATAGTTGAACACGAGCTCGTGCCCCATCATGACCACACTCAACTCTTCGCAATCCGCCCGCCCCAGAGTGTACGGGTCCTTGCCTCCATCATTGTCCGTCGGCGCGGATTGGTTTCACTTGGTGAGCGGTCAAGCGGCCCG
>CXWL01112060.1_pt2 | contig 57067 bp, 61 predicted proteins | sample 590931 | NCBI WGS metagenome assembly CXWL01 (sample SAMEA3498368, study PRJEB10139) | groundwater metagenome | biome: water well; material: biofilm material | place: Germany | collected 2015-04-27 | reverse complement strand
CTCCAGGCGGTATAGCCAGGCAAGCAGTTCCGCCACGGCCAAATAGAGTTGCGGCGGAATATGTTGGTCCAGTTCCACCTGCATCAGCAATCCCACCAACTCTTCCGATTCATGCACATAAACACCATATTCCCTGGCGCGTTCGATGATCGCTTGTGCAATCAGGCCGCGGCCCTGCGCAACCACCTTGGGGGCGTGACCCTGGCCGTGGTAGGCCAGGGCGACAGCCATCTGGCGCTTATCCGGCGGCGTCATGCTGCGCGACCAGTATATTGGCAACCGGAATGCCGCTTCCGGACAGGGTGGCGACCAGTTGCGCGCCGGCATTGCCCAGCGCCATGCGCGTATCCGTGGCGGCGGCAACCAGCGTGAGGCTCAGCCCCGCACTATCGAATCGCAGCATGGCCGTGACTTCACCCAGCCTGGGCAGGTTCAGGCGTAACCGGGTGAACCATTGCCGCTGCCCATCTGCTTCGGGGGTTTGCGCTGCCTGCTCGTGGATTTCCCACTCCATGGCCTGCCCCGGCCAGATATTGCCCTGCCACAGCATCTGCCGGGTTTCCAGGGCATTAAGTTGTTGCTGCACCAGTGGCTGTAAATGCTCCGGGATGCCCGGCGTTGAGATGTGAGCGGCTCCCGGGACTGTAGAAGCCTGCCCCGAATCCTTGCGCAGGAGGCTCGATTCCGCGCCTGGCGCACTTGTGCCGGAAAGGTTGTTTGCCACCCTGACCTGTTCGGGCGGAAGATTTTGTGGTTCATGCAGCAACTGCGCTGTGCTGCGCGCGCCCCGCAACCATTGCGCCTGGTGCGACTCATAGAACAGGCCGCTGTTGCTCAACACTTCGCGCAGCAGCCCTGCCAGTTGCATGCTATCCGGCGCCTGCGGCGCTACCCACAACGGCGTTCTTTGCGCCGTGCGCACGTAAGCCTTCTCGGGCGGTTGTTGTGACAGGGCGGACAATAACCGCGATGCCGAACTGAGCTGTTCCGGTGTGGAAAGCGGGTTGGTTGAGGCGGACATGCTGAAAACCAGGCGCGGCTGGGTGGCAATAACCTGTAATGCGATTGTGTCGCCGCTCTTGACCGAAGCGGGAAGTTGCATCTGAATCAACTGGTCGGCGATGATCACCTTGAACATGCCGGGTGAAACTTGAGCCCGCACACTGCCCTGAAGTTTTTGCCCCGGTTCAAACGAGCCCGTTTTGGGCGTGGCTTCGGCGGTTACGGTTACAAGCGGTTTTTGCCCGAGCGCGTGCGCCTTGATCGTGTTGAGAAGATTGGCGGGCAGCATATCCGGGTTCAGTCCTTACAGTAGGGATCCACCCATCCTGCGGGATCAATACTCGGAATAGGTTTGGTGCAGGCGGCGCGTTTGCGCCGAGTTTTGCATGATGAGTTGCAGTTGCGCCATCCAGGGCTCGATATGGTTGCGGATGTCCGCGTCATCGGCAAGGATTTTGCGGATCAAGGCCGCTTTTCGCTGCCGTATGCTCTCGTCGAGCGGGGCAGCCTCATTCAGGGTTTTCATGGTTGCCACGCGCTGGCTGCACTGTTTTTCCAGCGCCTCCAGATGATCCCAATCGCCCTGCGTGGCAGCTACGCGCATCTGCCCCATAATGGAGGAGAGGAACTCATAATTTTCAATGACCGGATTCATGGCTTATATCCTTCCATAAGTTAGCGCAGATGTTTTGGCGGGCGCTGCTTGCGGCTGGTTGGCGGCGCCGGGCCGTGCGGGCGTAGCCTCCGGGCGTATCGCCTCCCATGCCCCCTTGAGTTCGGTCAGCAGGCGGCTGATTTCGTCCAGCGCAGCGGTATCGTTTTTCAGGTTGGCAATCAGCAAACGCTGGTTCATGTAGTCGTAGAGTGCGGAAAGGTTCTGCGCCAGATCGCCCCCCACATTTTTGTCGAGGCTGGCTTTCAACCCTTCATCAATAATCATGATGGCTTTGGAAATGGCAGCGCCCTTGGCAGCGGTTTCCTTGCGCAATATCTGGTTCTTGGCCGAAGCTATCGCCAGCAGCGCACCCTGGTACAGCAACAGGATAAGCTTGTGCGGGTCGGCTGCCGTCACGCCGGTTTCCAGACCGATAGTTGAATATGCCTTGATTGCGGTAGTGGCGTTCATGGTTCTCTCCGATAGTTACAATGTGGACAGGCTGGCTAATTGCTGTGTCAGAAATGTGCTGGTCTGGTTCATGCTGCTCAGCATGGCATCCAGCGCGGTGAATTGTGCGCGGTAGCGTTTTTCAATATCGGTCAGGCGCACATTCAACGCATCGCGCTGCCTGCCGATATCTTTGACGCTGCTGTTGATCCCGTCAGTCCTGCCTGCCAGCGAGCCGCCGCTGGCCAGCACGGAAGTAGCCAGGGTGTTCAGCGAATAGGCGTAACCCCGCGAATAATTCACTGTGCCGCGCACACCTGTTGCGCCGCCGCTGATCTGGATTTTCAGCCCGATCGCATCCCCTGCGCTGGAAGTCAGGAATTGCCCCGATCCGGTCGCTGCCGCCCCGTTGATATCGCCGGCCACGTCCACGCCGGACGTATCGGTCGCCGTGCCCATAAAGGATGACACGGGGGTGCCCGTTCCGCTGGCCATGCTGATGCTGGAGGCGGATCCGTAACGGTTGGAAGCGAGGGTCAGAAAGCCGCTTCCGTCAACGGTGGCGGCCACGGATGACCCCGCCGAGGAGAATCCGGAGGCGCCGTTAATGGCTGATTGCACCATTGTTGCCAGTTGGGCGGCGGTATAGGCGCCCTCTGTCAGGGCAACCGAAGCCGTTATCCCGTCCAGGGTCAAGCTGATTACGGTGCCGGCGGCAATGGTGTTCGCACCGGCATTCAAGTCGAAATTGCCGGTCGTATTGCCCTTGGTTGCCAGCGTGCTGACGTTCACCGCATAGCTGCCGGGTTGGGTTGCGGCAGTGGCGGAGCTGTAACCGGCCAGGCTATCGGATGCCTTGCCGGTAGCTGCGAACAGCGAGGCAATGTCATTGAAATTGCTGTCCATGGCAGCACTGAGCTTCGAAGCATCCAATGCCAGCGTGCCGTCTTTCTGAAACGACACGCCGATTTGCGACAGGGTGGTGAGCGCGCCGCCCGTGTTGCCGATGGCTGTGGACAACACCGCGCGTATTTGCGCTTGCAGCGTGCGCACCGTGGCATCGCCCTGCAGGATCGCCCCTTGCTTGGCGGCCGCGTTGTAGGCCGAGAGATCGCTCAATGTTTTGTTCAGGTCGTTGTAGGCTTTCACGAAACTGTTCACCGAAGACTGGACGGTGGCGGTGTCGCGCGTTACCGTCAGGCTGGCCGCCGTGGAAGTGGTTTTCTGCAAGTTCAGCGTGACACCCTGGATGACATCGGTGATGGTGTTGGATGCCTTGCTCACGGCCACGCCATCCACCTTGAATTCGGCGTTTTGCGCTGTCGCGGTCTCGGCAAGGTTCTGTCCCGTATTGTTGGCGGGATCGTGCGCCAGCAACGCGGCCAGTCCCGGCGCCCCCGATTCCGCAACGGAAATTTTGATGCTGTTGACCTTGCCGATGTTGTTTGAAGTCAGCGCCAGGCGATAGGGCGAAGTCCCGCCGTCATTGATGATGGTCGCGGTCACACCGATTCCCGCAGTGTTGATGGCATCGCGTATGCCTTGTAGGGAGTTGTTCGTGGCGTCAATGGTGACGGTCTTGACGCCGCTGCCATTCGAAGCAAAACCCGATCCGGTGTATTTGCCGGTCGGCGCATCGAAAGCGCCGCCCGTAATGGTTCCGAAATCAAAAGTCAGCGTGCCGTTGCCGACAACTTCCGTGCTGCTGGCACGGCCCGCTGCCGCCAGTTTTTGCGATTGCGCCAGCTTGGTCACGGCGTCGAGCGAGTAAGTCCCCGCAACCGCGGCGGACGAGGCGGAAGCGGTAAAGATGCTGCTGTCCGACGGCGTGGCTTTCAGCGACTGGAATTTGGCGGTGCCGCTCAAACCCGACACCGCGCTTTGAAAGCTGGACAGCGCCCCCTTGATGCTGCCGTAAGCGGAAAGTTTTGCCTGGTAGCTTGCTTCTTTGGCGTTGAGCGCGGTAAGCGGCCTTTTCTCAAAAGCCATGAGCTGGCTGACTATGCCGGCAACGTCGAGGTTGGTGCCTGAGACTGCCATAATAGATCCCCGTCAAGCCTGCTGCTTTAACAGCATGCCTTGTTGTTGCATCTGGTCTATCGAGCGCGCAATTGCCAGCGCCTCTTCCGAGGGAAATTGGCGGATCACATCGCCGGTTTCCGAATCCACCAGTTTGACCACCGGTTTTCTGGTGTCGTTGTCCACGCTGAATTCCAGGTTCCTGTTCGCCTGCTTCAGCGCCTTGTTGATATTGTCCACCGCATGTTGCAGTTGTGCGGCGGAAGGCTGCGGTTCGGCAACCTGTTCTGCTGCGGTTTGCGGCAGATCGGGCGTCCCGCCGGGCTTGGCTTTAACGTTTGAGGGCGCGGCAACAACGGCATCAGGCGCGCCATCGCTGGCGGGCCTGGCAGGCTGCGGAGCCTGAGCCGTGTTACTTACATTCTGGATAAGCATTTCGCCTCTCCCTTTTCTCAAAATCCCGACCGGATCACCCCGGACGGGGTTGCTTCATCTTGCCATGCTTGTAACCAGCGGCTCGGCTATCGTTAACCAATGGCTTGGTTGGCGTAGTTTGCCAACTTAAGTCAGATGGCTATGCAAAGCCTTTTGATAGCCAAGCCGAAGGCTGGTAGTTCCATCAACGCAACAGGGTCAGCACGTTGTTCGGGATCGCATTCGCCTGCGCCAGCATCGCCGTGCCTGCTTGTTGCAAGATTTGCGAACGTGTCAGCGAAGCGGTCTCTGCGGCAAAGTCGGCGTCCTGGATGCGCCCGCGCGATGCGGACAGGTTTTCCGAAGTTGTTTGCAGGTTGGCGACCGCCGAACTGAAGCGGTTCTGGTAAGCGCCCAAATCGCCGCGTGAAACGTTGACCTGGCCCAGCGCCGCATCCACCGTGGCGATGGCCAACTGGGCATTTGTGGCGCTGGTGAGGCTCACGCCGGCCATGGACGAGAATGTGCTGGTCATGGAGTTGAACACCGTTCCCTCGGCGCCGCCGCCCAAAGCGATTGATCCCTTGTCGCTGGCGAGGGATACCGAACCGGTCCTGATGGAGGAATCGCTGCCGCCTTCGGTCAGCGTCACTCCAGAGAAGACCACCGTGTCGCCGACCACCGCAGACGTATTTGCGTAATTCAGGATGCTGATATCGCTGCCGTCGGAACTGGTCAGGGTGATGCTGTCTTTCGCCGATGTGCTGGTGAAAGACGCCGTTACCTTGGTGACACCCGACGCGCCGTTGATGGCGCCCACCAGCGCGGTGAGGTCGGTCGGGCTCGTGACGGCCGCCGAAATTGCGGAGCTGGCGGTGCCGCCGAGCGTGAAGCTGACGGTGCCGGCGGCGGACAGGCCGCTCAAGGTGGCGCTGTTCGATGCGGTGGCGGTCACGCCAACGGCGGCCGCATTGGTGTTGATGGCGGAGGCGATCGCTTTGGCGTCGCTATCGGCGGCTATGGTAAAGGCGGATGTCGTGCCGCCATTGGACGTGGTAACCGTCATCGCCGTTTGGGCGGCGACGTTGTTCCCGCCAGTGAGGTCGGCAGCCGCAACCTTGGTAAAGCTCATGGCCGTTCCGGCCGCCACCAATATATTGCTGCCCAGGCCGGTTGCGCGCGCATCGCCAATCGAGTTGAGGGAAATTGTCTGGTTGGCATTGGCGCCGACCTGGAAAGACTGGCTGGTGAAAGTGCCATCCAGCAAGTTAAGGCCGTTGAAACTGGTCTGGCTGGCTACACGCGTGATTTCGGCGATCAACTGTTGCGCTTCCGCATCCAGCGAAGCGCGGTCGCTGGTGCTGTTGGTGGAGTTGGCGGACTGGATCGCCAGCTCGCGGATACGCTGCAGGTTGTTGGTGACTTCGCCCAACGCGCCTTCGGCGGTTTGCGCCAGGGAAATGCCGTCATTGGCGTTTCGGGCAGCCTGGGCGTTGCCGCGAATCTGCGAAGTCATCCGGTCTGCAATCGCCATGCCGGCCGCGTCGTCTTTGGCGCTGTTGATGCGCAGGCCGGAAGATAAACGTTGCAGGGAGGTTTGCAATGCGTTTTGCGAACCGTTCAGGTTGCGTTGCGCATTCAGGGATGCAATGTTGGTATTGATGAATTGGGGCATTTTAGTTCTCCTTAATAACTGGTTTTGTTATCTGGCCTGATCGCCATTCACATTGGTTAGCCTAATGTCGCATAACCAGCAGCTTGGTTGGCGTTGTTTGCCAACTTAGCCGAATGGCTAGGAGTTTCATCAGGCTCATCAACCGCCGTTAGGTTCAGTTATCGGAGAGAGTTTGGAAAACTTTAGCGCGCACCGGTTTTTTTTGCATGAGACGCTGCCAGGGCCGTGCGGAACGATCCTGCGGGATAAGGCGCGAAGCTGCTGGAGGGCATTACACCCGCAATGGCGCTGATGCTCGCCGATACCCGGATGGGGTCGGTTTCGAGTTGCTTGCTGCTACCGCAATCCAAAATGGTGAAGCTGGCCGATAAGCCGGGTTCTGTCGTGGACAGTCATTCCTCTAGGCGTTTCGTTACCTTGCGCTCAAGCAACCTACCCGCAGGCGACGCGAGCAACGTCATGGCCTGCTTATTTGGTCTTGCTCCGGATGGGGTTTACCCTGCCACTGATGTTGCCACCAGCGCGGTGAGCTCTTGCCTCGCCATTTCAACCTTGCCTGATCCGCTCGCGCGGCCATCGGCGGTATATTTTCTGTGGCACTTTCCATCGCCTCACGGCGTCCGGTCGTTAACCGGCATCCTGCTCTGTGGAGCCCGGACTTTCCTCCCCGCCCTTGCGGGCGCGGCGACTGTCTGGCCAGCTTCGCCGCAGAGTTTAACACGGGAGTTAAAAAAACCGCCGAACGGCAAGCTGCAATATGCTTAACCCGGATAAAGCGAGGCAGAATCCAGGGAGCAGCGAAGGTCTGCTCAGAACTTGTCTTTATGAAATATGCCTCTTAACAATTCTCAGGACACTGCCAACCCCCCTTTGAAAAAGGGGGGCAGGGGGGATTTGAGGCGTGCCAAATATAAAAAATCCCCCTCAATCCCCCTTTTCCAAAGGGGGAGGCGCCCCGATGATGTGTCATCCTGTGAATTGTTCATAGGCATATTATGAAATGTGCGGGCAAGATTAAAGGTTGGATTTGTTTGGCCGACAACATTGACACGCCCAATAAGGGTTGGTGGCCGTATCCGTCATGCGGTATATCGCCTGGCGCTGGCTTTTTCCGGGATAATTGGCAGCTTCACCCTTTTCACCGGCATCGCCTCCCATGATGTGTTTGGGGTGAGAAGATGACTTCTCATCAAGGAGACTCACCATGCCATTTTCTTGCCCCATGCGCAGTATCTTCATTGCAGGGTTTTTTATTGCCGCCAGTAACGCATCCGCTCTCGACCTTTCCGGCTTCAGCAACAAGGATCAGGTCGGCAGCCTGAAGCAGGCCCTGACCCAGGGCGCGGAAACCGCAGTCAAGAATCTGGCAAAGGAAAACGGCTATCTCGGCAACGACAAGGTACGCATCCAGTTGCCTGAAAGCCTGCAAAAAGTGGATGGTGCGCTACGCAAATTCGGCATGGGCAAATATGCGGATGAACTGGTTGCCGCAATGAATCATGCTGCCGAAGCCGCCGTGCCGGAAGCCAAAAGCCTGCTGGTCGGCGCAGTCAAAAAAATGACCGTGCAAGATGCCAAAGGCATACTCACCGGCAGCGATGACGCCGCCACGCAATACTTCCGCAAGAATACCGAAACCGTGCTGGCAGGCAAGTTCAAGCCCATCATCGGCAAGGCGATGCGGAAGGTGAAGGTCGCGGAAAAATATGACCAGTTCGCCGGCAAAGGCGTGGGATTCGGCCTGGTGGACGAGCGTGACGCCAGGCTCGACGACTACATCACCCGCAAAGCGATGGACGGATTATTCCTGATGATGGCCGAGCAGGAAAAAGCCATCCGCGCGAATCCGCTGGAAGCGACGGGAAGCCTGGCAAAAAAGGTCTTTTCCACCTTGCGCGGGCAATGAGCGACACCGCCAGCCTCTACTCGCTTTTTCTCGGCAGTTTTCTCGCCGCCACCCTGCTGCCCGGCGGCTCGGAAGCCGTATTGTTCGGCGTGCTCAAAAGCTATCCGGAAATGCTATGGCCGGCGCTTCTCATCGCCACCGCAGGCAACACATTGGGCGGCATGGTCAGCTTCGGCATGGGCTGGCTGCTGCCGCTACGGATGGGTGGCAGCGAAACTGCCGGACACCCGTCGGCGTACTCCTTGCGGGTGCAAACCAGGCAGATCAAACATGCCGAAAAAGTGCGGCCTCTCCCGCAAACGGCTGGCTTCGCCAGTAACGTGTCGAGGGTGCGCCGTTACGGCGCACCCGCACTATTGCTGGCTTGGGTGCCATTGATCGGGGATGTGCTATGCGTCGCCGCCGGATGGCTGCGCCTCAGCCCGTGGCATGCCGCGCTGTTCATGGCGATAGGAAAATTTGCGCGCTACTGGGTGGTTGCGGTTGCCATTGTTTAGGGGGCCTCTATAAATCCAAACTCCGTCGCGATGCTGCGTTGCTCAAGAAATTTTAACGNNGCACTAAAATTTCTTTCGCGCCTTGCCTCGCTTAGGATTTTGAATTTATAGAGGCCCCCTTTAATATACCGGATGGCCGCATGCGGCCCGACCGGGGCAGAGCGCACCCCCGCACGCGAACTATTGCAGGTGAGAAAATGAATATCCAGGCTATGCCCAAGAAAACGCTCCACCTCGTGATTCACGGTCGCGTGCAAGGCGTGTGCTTTCGCGACGCGATGCGCCGCGAATCGCAAAGACTGGGGGTTTCCGGTTGGGTGCGGAACCGTAGTGACGGCGCGGTGGAAGCTACCGTGCAGGGAGAATCCGCCGCTGTGGACGACATCGTGCGCTGGGCGTACCGGGGTCCGGAGCTTGCTCTGGTGGAACGGGTCGAAATCTGGGCGCGCGAAGGAAATTACTCAGGGTTCGAGGTCATTTATTAGTTCTGGCTGCTCCGGCACGGCAATTCGATGCGCCCTTGAGTTGAAAATGGAATCAGCCGCAGGTTATGTTTTCGATGCCGCAAAGGGTGCGCTTCATGTAAGCCAGCAATATCCACAGCCAAAACAGCAGGAAGAAGGCGACGAACGGCAGGTGCTTGTCCATGATTATCTGCGGCGTGATAAAACGCGCTATACGCAGCGCCGGCCTGGTAATGATCTGGAACAGTTGATAAACTGGATTTGTCGCGCGCCGGTTGCCCGCGAGGAAAGCCAGCAAGCCCTGCCCTAGCAAGGTCAGCAAGGCCACCTCGGTCAGGGCGCGCAGGATGCTGATAATGAAAATCTCCGGATTAGCCATGTTATTGTTTGCACCTTTACGTTGATTGCGGGATTGCACACATGAGTTACGAGCGCTGGCGCCATTATGCGCGCGGCTGGGCTTTTCATTTTATCGGCAACACGGAGCTGGCTTGCGAGGCTTATACCATAGCCTTTCGCCTTAACCCGCAGGACGTTCAGTCCGCCCGTCATCTCGCCGCCATTTCCGCCCAGCGCAAAGATTACCCAATCGCCGAACAGTGGTTCCTGGAAGTGTTGCGCATAACTCCGGAGGATGCCGACAGCCATTTTAATCTGGGCTTCGTGCGCGAACAGATGAAGGCGCCGCACCTGGCGATCGAATCATTCAAGGAAGCCGTGCGCATCAAACCCACTCTCGATCGCGCATGGTATGGCATGGGCCTTGCTCACGCCGCGCTCGGCGACCACGCCACTGCCGCCGCCTCGCTGCGCGAAGCCGCCCGCCTGCAGCCGATGAACGGCCATGCCTGGTACCAGCTCGGCATGGCCTACCACCACAACGGCGAGCCGGACAAAGTCGGGCAAGTGGTCAATAAGCTCCTCGAGTTTGACCCCAAGATCACCCGCCAGTTAATCAAGGACAGCGGCCGCAATGACCTGGCTCACCTGTTGCCGGAAATGCCCTGGTAACCAATTCTCACTCTTCCTCTGACGAAAAAAGACCCGCCTTTCGGCGGGTCCTCAAACAAGGAAGGGAGAGATTCTTGTTGATTAAGCTGCTGCTGCCTTGTAATCGGTTTCCAGGTTCGGATAACGGACATGATCCACCAGATCCTGGATTTCCTTGCTTGGCGCAGGGGAAATCAGGGAACCGATGATCATGCCGATGAAGCCGGCCGGAATGCCGAAAATACCGGCCGAGATCGGGTTGATGTCCCACCACAACGGCGCCTTGATGCCGAAGAACGGATAGGTCATGTACATGTAGTACATGCAAATCCCGAGACCGCTCAGCATACCGATAATCGCGCCCAGCTTGTTGGCACGCCGCCAGAACACGCCGCACACCAGCGCCGGGAAGAAGCCCGAAGCCGCCAGCGAGAAAGCCGCGCCGACCAGGAACAGGATATCGCCCGGTTTGAGCGAGGTGACGTAGGCGGCGATAACGGCTACCACCAGCAACAGTCCCTTGGACACCGCAAGGCGGCGGGTCGTCGGGGCGTTCGGGTCTATCATTTTATAGTACAGGTCGTGCGACATGGCGTTGGCGATGGTCAGCAGCAAACCGTCCGCCGTGGATAGCGCGGCGGCCAGACCGCCCGCCGCCACCAGACCGGTGATCACGTAAGGCAGGCCGGCAATTTCCGGTGTCGCCAGCACGATCAGGTCGCCGCCGATGACGATCTCGGCCAATTGCACAATGCCATCCCCGTTGATGTCGGAGATGTTCATCAGCGTCTTGTCCACCGTCGCCCATGCGCTCACCCAGGCCGGCAGTTCGGAGAACTTGCTGCCGACCAGAATGGTATACACGTCGAACTTCGCCAACACTGCCAGACATGGCGCGGTGAAGTAGAGCAGGAAAATGAAGAACAGCGACCAGAATACCGACTGGCGCGCATCCTTCACCGAAGGCGTGGTGTAGTAGCGCATCAGGATGTGCGGCAGCGCGGCCGTGCCGACCATCAGGCAGAGAATCAGGGCGAGGAAATTCTTCCGGGCGATATCGCTCGCCTTCTCGTCCTTGGCGGCGAAAGGCTGGGCGTGCGGCTTGACTGGCGCCGCCCTGGCGCTGACGCCCTTGTCCTTGATCCATTGCGCCTTCGCTGCAGTCGCATCAGCCGGGAAGTCCTTGAGAGACTTCTCCGCCGCCTCGATTGCCTTGGTATCAGGTGGTGTGGCGGCTTTCAGCGCAGCCACCTTGTCTTCCAGCCTCTTCTTCTCCTCGGCAAGGAAAGCAGAGCCACCCGTTTCCAGGCCTTTCAGCTTGGCATCCGCAACGGCGGAGCGGTCACGGAAGATCTGCCGTACCGATTCTTCGCGGGCGCCATCCGGAGTGGTCTTGTCGTTAAGCACTTTCTCGCGGTCGGTGACTTTCTGTAAGGCATAACCATAGGCCACCTGCGGCACCGGGCCAAAGCCGTGATGTATGGAAAGCCACACCACCGGAATCATGTAAGCGACGATCAGGATGATGTACTGCGCCACCTGGGTCCAGGTCACCGCCTTCATGCCGCCGAGGAAGGAACACACCATGATGCCAGCCAGGCCGACGAATACGCCGATCTCGAACTCCAGGCCGGTGAAGCGGCTGGTGATTAGTCCGACACCATAGATCTGCGCGATCACATAGGTGAAGGAGCAGACAATGGCGGCAAGCACACCGATCAGGCGCGGAATGTGACCGCCGAAACGGGCGCCAAGAAAATCCGGAATGGTGAACTGGCCGAACTTGCGCAGGTAGGGCGCGAGGAATAGCGCCACCAGGCAGTAGCCGCCGGTCCAGCCGAGGACAAAGGCCAAGCCGTCATAACCTGACAGGTACAAGGTGCCGGCCATACCGATGAAACTGGCGGCGGACATCCAGTCGGCGCCGGTCGCCATGCCGTTGAAGAACGCCGGTACGCGCCGCCCCGCCACGTAATACTCCGACACCTCCGCCGTCTTGGACATGAAGCCAATGCCCGCGTAGAGCAGGATGGTGAAGCCCAGGAAAATGTAGCCCAGAACCTTGTTGGGCACACCCATCTGTTCGAGAATGGCGACAAAGATGACGAAACCAATAAAGCCGCCGGTGTAGAAACTGTAGTACTTCGTCAACTGCTTGGTGAAAGCAGCGGTAGATAGGCTGGCCATTATTCGTCCTCCCCTTCATGGACGCCATATTCCTGATCCAGGTTGTTCATGTAATGGGCGTAATACCAGATAATAGCCACATAGACGATCAACGACCCCTGGGCGCTCATGTAGAAGCCAAACGGGAAGCCGAGAATGGTAATGCCGTTGAGTTCGCGGGCGAAATAGCCCATGACGAAGGTCACCAGAAACCATAACGCCAGCAATGCGCCGGTGACTTTCAGGTTGCGGTTCCAGTATTCGTGATGTTTTTGAGTAAGCTGCATATTTCCCCCTGTAAATTTGACTAACTCACGCCGGTTAAATACTGCTCAGAAAAGCCGGGATACCCAACTGTTGCCATATTTAATTGCGGCTTTGACATTCTTTGACCCCCAATTAAAATGGCTCTTCCCAAGATGGCGGAATGCAATAATCCCGGTTGCCCCGATTCAACCTTACAAGCCCAACCTTACGCGAAACTTACAACGCTGATGCGCATCCTGATTGCCGAAGATGATGAAGTGCTGGCCGATGGCATAGGCAACTCCATGCGCCAATCGGGTTACGCGGTGGATTGCGTTAATGACGGGGCGGAAGCGGATGTTCTCCTCAGGGGAAATCAACCTTTTGACCTGGTAATTCTCGATATCGGTCTGCCGCGATTGGACGGTTTTTGCGTGTTGCGTAACCTGCGCGAACGCAACCGCCAGGTTCCGGTCATTATTCTGACCGCACGGGACGAGGTAGGAGATCGCGTCAGGGGTCTCGATTGCGGTGCCGATGACTACATGGCCAAACCTTTCAAACTGCCCGAACTGGAAGCCCGCGTGCGCGCGTTGTTGAGGCGCGGCCAATGCGGCATGAACCCCGTTTTCTCCTGCGGCGCACTGACTCTCGATAGCGTTGGGCGGCGCGCGTTCATTGAAGGCGAACCGCTGGAGCTGACCACGCGCGAGTTAAGCGTGCTGGAGGCGCTGATGTCGCGCATCGGCTGGGTGGTCAGCAAAGATCAGCTCGTGGAGCGGTTGTACAGCTATTCCGAAGAAGCAAGCAGCAATGCCATCGAGGTTTATATTCACCGCCTGCGAAAAAAAATCGAGGCAGGCGGCGTGACTATTCGCACTATCCGCGGCCTCGGATACCTCATTGATAAAGTAAACAAAACGAACCCCTGAACCGGGCAGTGCGTGCAAGCAATAACTCTTGCCGCCCTGCTCGGACAAGGAGGCGCGATTACATCAACCGTCCCGTCCGGGCGCAACCCGGAATGACCATTATGAAAAATAACGTTCTTTCCCTGCGCAGCCACCTCATTGAGCGGTTGCTGACTTCACTCTTCCTGCTGTGGCTGGCCAGTTCCAGCGTAGGTTATTTCGCCACGCTTAATTATGCAAACCACCCCTATGACCTGGTATTGCTGGAACGGGCGCGCATGGTGGCGGAACAGATGAGATTGGGGAGCGGGCAGGAGCGGCTGGATTTCAAGCCAAAATTGCCGGATGGCAATGATCCCGGCATATCTGACCAGGTGGTCTATACCGTCAGCGATAATGACGGCGAGAAAATCGTCGGCGATGCAAATCTTTCCCGCCCGCTTTCCTATCGCCGGGGAAAAACCGGGCCGCTGTTCAGCAACGGCGAGCGAAATGGAGAAAAAACCCGCATGGTGAGCCTGGTTTACTCCGGCCCGCCCGGCGGGAAGCTGTTCCAGTTGCACCTGTCAGAAACCACCCACCAGCGCCAGGCATTGATTCGCGGCATTCTCGCCTATATCGTGATTCCCCAGTTGCTGCTGATCCTGATCGCGGCGGTAGTGGTCTGGTATGGGCTGAAACAAGGGTTGCTGCCGCTGGAGCGCCTGCGGCGTGAAGTAGCGGCGCGACGGCGCGACGACCTGAGCCAACTGGATGCAACCAAAGCGCCGGAAGAAGTGCATCCCCTGATAAATGCCGTGAACGATCTGCTGGAAAGGCTTAAGCAGTCAATGCAGGCGCAAAAACGTTTTATTGCCGATGCCGCGCACCAGTTGCGCACCCCGCTTGCCGGCCTGAAAACCCAGGCTGAACTGGCGCTGCGCGAAAATGACACGGAGCGCAAACAGTATACCTTGGAGCAATTGCATATCAGTGCCCGGCGCAGCGCCCACATGGTGAACCAGCTTCTGGCGCTGGCGCGCAACGAACCGGACGGGCAAGGAGACTATACATTCTCTTCGCTTGATCTCAACCAACTGGCCCAGGAATGCACCGCGCACTGGGTATCTCTGGCGCTGGAAAAAGATATTGACCTTGGGTTCGAAGGCATATCACAGCATGTGCCGGTGCGGGGAGACACCATCAGCCTGACCGAAATGCTCGGCAACCTGATTGACAACGCGATCCGCTACACACCAGCGGGAGGGCACGTCACAGTCAGGGTGAATTACGCGCAGGGTGGAGTTGTGCTGGGTGTGGAAGATAACGGCCCCGGAATCGAACCCCAGCACCGCGAGCGTGTGTTCGAGCGCTTCTACCGCATCCTCGGCAGCGGCCAGAGCGGCAGCGGGCTGGGTCTCGCCATCGTGGCAGAGGTGGCGAAACGGCATGGCGCGACGATTACATTAAGCCACGGACACGGCGGAATCGGGACGCTGGTCAGCGTCCATTTTCCCATTCAAGACATGATTGAAAAAGAAGCATTCGTTGCGGTTGAAAACGTGCGCTTCGCAAACTGAAATGCATCTGCGTGCGCCGCTCGCCGCAGCATCGAGATCAATGGCTATTCTCGGGGAATGCGAGCTTACGTCAGGCGTCAGAAGACGTAATCCACGAGAATTCTTTCCGCAATTTCAACATGCCGAAATCTGCTAGCATTCCCTTCTGGCGTCCTTGCTTTATCGGCATGGCCGACCGTTAATAAAAACTCAGGGAAGTCTGATGGCAAAAGCAGTATCGAAGAAGAATAACGACTCCTCCGCCAATATCGGCTTTGAGGCCAAGCTCTGGCTTGCCGCTGACAAGCTGCGCAACAACATGGACGCGGCGGAATACAAGCACGTTGTACTCGGCCTCATCTTCATCAAATACATTTCCGATGCCTTCGAGGAAATGCGCGCCAAGCTTATTGCGGGCAAGGGCGAGTATGCAGGCTCCGATCCCGAGGATGCCGACGAATACCGCGCCGAGAATGTTTTCTGGGTGCCGAAGGAAGCGCGCTGGTCGCACCTCATGGCATCGGCCAAGCTGCCCACCATCGGCAAGGTGGTGGATGACGCGATGGTCGCGCTCGAACGGGACAACCCGCGCCTCAAAGGTGTGTTGCCAAAAGACTACGCCCGTCCCGCGCTTGACAAGCATCGCCTCGGCGAACTGATTGATCTTATCGGCACCATCACGCTGATCGCCACTGCGACAGAAGGAGAGGATGCAAAATCGCATCGCTCGGTTGATCTGCTCGGTCGCGTTTACGAATATTTCCTCACCCGCTTTGCCAGCGCCGAAGGCAAGAACGGCGGGCAGTTTTACACCCCCAGTTCCGTCGTCCGCACCATCGTTGAAATGCTCGCCCCCTACAAGGGCCGCATCTATGACCCCGCCTGCGGCTCCGGCGGCATGTTCGTGCAGTCGGAAAAATTCGTGCTCGAACACGGTGGGCGTATCGGCGACCTCAGCATCTACGGCCAGGAGAGCAACGCCACCACGCGCCGCCTCGCCATCATGAACCTCGCCATTCGCGGCATCGAAGCCGACTTCGGTCCCGATCAGGCCGACACCTTCCGGCGCGATTTGCACAAAGACCTCAAGGCGCAGTTCGTCATCGCCAACCCGCCCTTCAACGATTCCGACTGGCACCGCGTGGATGACGACGTGCGCTGGCAATACGGCGTACCGCCCAAGGGCAACGCCAACTTCGCCTGGGTGCAGCACTTCATCCACCACCTCGCACCCGATGGCTATGCCGGCTTCGTCCTCGCCAACGGCAGCATGTCCTCCAACCAGTCCGGTGAAGGCGACATCCGCAAAGCCATCATCGAGGCGGACATGGTGGACTGCATGGTCGCGCTGCCCGGCCAGCTTTTCTATTCCACGCAAATTCCGGTTTGCCTGTGGTTCCTGACGAAAAACAAAAAAGGAGAACCCTCTCCCACCGGGAGAGGGCAGGGTGAGGGTCGTCTTCGCAAGCGTCAGGGCGAGACGCTATTCATTGACGCCCGCAAACTCGGCACACTGGTTGATCGTGTGCACCGCGAACTGACCGATGCCGACATCGCCAAAATTACTAGCACCTACCATGCGTGGCGATCAAATCCCCCTCAGTCCCCCTTTGCCAAAGGGGGAAGTGCGGAGGTTCCCCCCTTTGCAAAAGGGGGGCTAGGGGGGATTTACCATGACACTCCCGGCTTCTGCAAATCCGCCGACCTCGACCTGATCAAACAGCACGGCTACGTCCTTACGCCGGGCCGTTACGTCGGCGCCGAAGAAATCGAAGACGACGGCGAACCCTTCGAGGAAAAGATGGCCCGCCTCGTGGCTGAACTGAACGGCCAATTCGCCGAGTCAGCGAAACTGGAAAAACAAATCAAACAAAATCTGGCAAACCTGGGCCATGCGCTGGAGCAAACATCATGATGAATCTGAATACCGATCACCTCAAGCGCTGCATCCAGACCCTGCGCTCATCGCTCACTTTTTTTGAGCAGGCCGCGCCGGAAAGCATAAACCAGGAAATCTACCGCAACGCCATCGTCAAGGGCTACGAGTTGGCGCAGGAAACCAGCTTCAAGCTGATAAAAACCCCCCTGCGCGATTATGGTTACGGAGCAAAAAAACTGGACAACACGCCCATCAAGGACGTGCTGCGTCTGTCTGCCACCCACGGACTGATGACGCTGGAAGAAGTGGAGCGCTGGTTCGCCTATCGCGATAACCGCAACAGCACCGCGCATGATTACGGCGAAGGCTTCGCCAAGGAAACACTGAATCTGATCCCTAACTTCATCACCGATGTAACGCGGCTGGAAGCCGTGTTGCGCGAACGCTACAGCGAAGGGAAAGGCGATGCCTGAACTGGCGCTGGAACGGCTGGACATGCGAGCCCAGCATCTGGCATTGCTGCGCGAACTGCTGTACCAGAACCTGCCGCAAGTTGAAGTCTGGGCCTACGGCAGCCGCGTCAACGGCGACGGACACGAAGCCAGCGACCTCGATCTGGTGGTGCGCCAGCCTGCCGACCTGAAACAGGGAACGCCGCAGATGTGGGAAGCGAAAGAAGCCTTGGTGGAAAGCAACCTGCCCATCCGCGTGGACGTGGTGGATTGGGCACATATTCCGGCCAGTTTTCATCGCGAGATCGAACGGGCGTATGTGGTGGTGCAGGCGGGGAGTGGAGAAAAAACGGAAGGGCTGGGGCATGGCGGCTGAAGCCACAACGAAGCTCGGAGAAATCTGTGCGCACAGCGCATTCGGCCCTCGTTTCAGTAGCGACGATTACGCTTTCGATGGAAATGTGGCTACGCTGCGAACGACAGACATCAGCACAGATGGAAGAATCGAGTATTCAACGATGCCGATCGCCCGGCTCGACCTCGACCGCTTTTCGCAGCACGTTCTTCAAAGGGATGATTTGGTTATTACTCGAACTGGACGTGTTGGAACGACTGCCGTATTTTCAGAATTCAGGCTACCGGTTCTTCCCGGTGCATTTTTGATTCGGTTTCGCCTAAACCGTTCTGTCGCCGATCCGAGATTCTATTGTTACTTCTTCAACTCAAAAGAGGGGCAGTCGTTAATTGCATCTGTCGCAACCGGCTCTGTTCAGCAAAACCTCAACATCACCACGCTGCATGGCCTTGACGTTCCACTCCCCCCACTGCCCGAACAAAAAGCCATCGCCCACATCCTCGGCGCGCTGGACGACAAGATCGAGTTGAACCGGCGGATGAACGCGACGCTGGAAGCGATGGCGCGGGCGTTGTTCCAGAGCTGGTTCGTGGATTTCGATCCCGTCCGCGCCAAACTCGATGCACCCTCACCCTCACCCCCAACCCCTCTCCCGCTTGCGGGAGAGGGTGGCCGAAGGTCGGGTGAGGGCGCTTTTGGCCTCGACGCCGCCACCACCGCGCTCTTCCCTGCACACTTCCAAGATTCACCCCTCGGTCACATTCCGCAGGGGTGGAAAGCAGGCACACTCAGCGAAGGCTTTAATCTCACAATGGGACAATCTCCGCCCGGCGATACTTACAACGAAGATGGCAACGGAATTCCCTTCTATCAAGGCCGCACCGACTTTGGTTTTCGCTTTCCGACGCGCCGAATTTATTGCACCGCACCAACGCGTTACGCCAAGTCTGGCGATACGCTCGTCAGCGTCCGCGCACCCGTTGGAGACATCAACATGGCGGACGAGGAATGTTGCATCGGTCGAGGTGTGGCAGCGGTTCGCCATAAGAGTGGCGCTGTTTCGTTTACCTACCACGCAATGGCGAACCTTTCGCCTGATTTCGCATGTTTTGAAGCAGAAGGTACGGTATTCGGCTCCATCAACAAACAAAATTTCGAGAACCTCCGCTTCGTAAGTCCTCCACCTGAAATCGTTGCTGCCTACGAAAAATTAGCAACGCCGCTCGACGAGCAAATCCGCACGCTCGAACACCAATCCCGCACCCTCGCCACCATCCGCGACGCACTGCTGCCCAAGCTGTTGAGCGGCGAGCTGCGCGTAATCGACGAAAAAAACAAATTACTGGAGGTGGCTCATGAGTGAGTTAATCAACATTTACTGTGACGAGTCCTGTCATCTTGAGCATGACCATATTCCCGTTATGTTGCTCGGCGCAGTATGGGCACCCAAAGAGCAAGTGAAGCGCTTGGCTATCGGACTGCGCGATATTAAGGCGCGGCATCATGCCGAGGGCGAATTGAAATGGAGCAAAGTTTCCAAGTCACGGCAACACTTTTTCTTGGAAGTTGTGGAATGGTTTTTCGCCGAGACCCCATTGCATTTTCGCGCGCTAATTGTTCCCAATAAATCAGTGTTGGATCACGACCGCTTTAATGATGGCTCGCATGACACCTTCTACTACAAGATGTACTTTTCGCTGTTGAACAAAATTCTCAGCCCGGATTGTTGCTATGACGTTTATCTGGACATCAAGGATACGCGCAGTAATCTCAAGGTAAAAAAGTTGCACGATGTGCTGTGCAATGACCAGTATGACTTTACGCACAGCATGATACGTAATGTGCAGCAAATTCGTTCGCATGAATCAGAGCTGCTGCAACTGGGCGATTTCTTGCTTGGCGCTTTGGCCTATAAGCACAGGGGGCTGGATAAGAGTGAAGCGAAGCTCGCTGTGATTAAAGCCATTGAAAGGCATCGCCCTAATTTGCTCTGTTCGACTCCGCGCGACGAGTCAAAATTCAATATATTCGTGTGGCAGTCCCGGAGCATCTCTTGAGCGATCAATCCTTTTCTTTTCTGCCGGAGACAATCCGGTTTACCGGTGACTGGGATGTTTTTGTCGCGCTCGCTTATGGCGTGTTCAAGGTGGACTTCCTGGATTCGTCGCCGCGTATTCATGGTCGCTCTGTGAGCGTCAATCGAAATAAAAAAGATGGCAGTGCAATGGAAGAAGGCTTCTGGCATCTTATTACGCGCGAAGACAAAAAAACGAAAGGCCGGCTGCCAGATTTTCCGCGTGCGGAACGCATTACATGGGCAAGGCCGATCATTGAGAACTATTCGTCGTCGGATATGGATTGTTGGCGGTACCTTGAGGGTAGCGGCAAAGTGAGGCATTACCTCTACGCCAGGGCTGTGGACTATTTGGTGATTCTGGAAGAAAGCCCGAGAAGCTTCTTTTTGGTCACCGGATTTTATGTGGATAGCGACTGGAAGCGGAAAGAGTTGGAAAACAAAAAGAACAAGCGCATACCCTGAAATGACAGAACCCGCCTTGCATAACAAAGCGGGTTCCGAGTTCCTTCTACCGCGATTGGTAGATGAGCAAGGCGAAGTATATTGCTATGCAAAATTCGCGTAAAGGGTTTTATTTAATACCTGACCGGTTTAATTTACCGTATTCCGTGTAACACGTTTTTTTAAAAGGATTTTCTTCTTTAAACGCAAACTGCCATGAGACTGAGTTTATTTAGACGCAAACTGACGGAATCTTTGACATGTTATCTAACACACCGATTTTCATAGGGTTTTTCATTTAGACGCAAATCGCCAATGCCCATGCTCAACGAATCCAACGTAGAAGACGCTGCCCTGACCTGGTTCGGGGAGCTAGGCTACACCATCGGCCACGGGCCGCATATAGCACCCGGCGAACCGGCTGCTGAGAGGGATTCGTTTGCTGGCGTGGTGCTGGTTGGCCGCTTGCGCGATGCGATCTGGCGGTTGAATCCGACCATGCCGGAAGAGGCGCGCGAGGATGCGCTGCGCAAGGTGTTGCGCGTTGGCACGCCGTCGCTAACACAGACCAACCGGAACTTTCACGCCATGCTGCGCGATGGGGTTCCGGTGGAATACCGGCGCGCAGATGGCAGCATTGCGGGCGATCATGCGCGGCTGATGGATTTTGATGACGCCAAGAACAATGACTGGCTGGCGGTGAACCAGTTCACCGTTATCGAAGGCCAAAATAATCGGCGGCCCGACATCGTTGTGTTCGTCAACGGCTTGCCGCTGGCGGTGATCGAGCTGAAAAATGCGGCGGATGAGAATGCGACCATCTGGTCGGCGTTCAATCAACTGCAAACCTATAAGCAACAAGTTGGCAGCCTGTTCAACTACAACGAGGTGCTGGTGGTGTCCGATGGCACAAATGCGCGCATCGGATCGCTGACGGCTAATCAGGAATGGTTCAAGGTGTGGCGCACGATAGACGGCGGGGACGATGCGCCGAAGTCTGCGCTGGAGCTGGATGTGCTGGTGCGCGGGGTATTTGAACCGAAACGTTTCCTCGACCTGCTCCAGCATTTCATTGTGTTTGAAGAAGACACGGACAGCGACCGTCTGCACAAGATCATCGCGGGTTATCACCAGTTCCATGCGGTGAATGCCGCCGTTGAAGAAACGGTGCGGGCGAGCGGCATGGCGGATGAAAATTTGCTGCGCCAGGATCAAGGCCATTACTGGGCGGGCAGGATGCACGGCGGCAAGCCGGGCGACCGTCGCGCGGGCGTGGTGTGGCACACGCAGGGATCGGGCAAGAGCTTCTCTATGTTGTTCTATGCCGCACGGGTGGTGCGCCTCCGGCGATGCAGAACCCGACGCTGGTGGTGCTCACCGACCGCAACGATCTTGACGACCAACTCTTCGGCCAGTTCCAGCGCTGCCATGAGTTGCTGCGCCAGATGCCGGTGCAGGCCGATAGCCGCGAGCGATTGCGCGAGCTGCTGCAAGTGGCCAGCGGTGGCGTGGTCTTCACCACAATACAAAAATTCATGCCGGGGAAGGGCGAGAAGATGCCCGAGTTGTCGGCGCGGCGGAACATCGTCGTCATTGCCGACGAAGCGCACCGCAGCCAATACGATCTGATTGATGGCCTCGCGCGCAACCTGCGCGATGCGCTGCCAAATGCGTCGTTCATCGGTTTTACCGGCACGCCCATCGAGAAGAACGATGCCAACACGCGGGCGATCTTTGGCGATTACATCAGCATCTACGACATCCAGCGCGCCGTGGCGGACAAGGCGACGGTGCCGATTTATTACGAGAGCCGCATTTCCAAACTGTCGCTGAACCAGGCCGCGCTGCCGGTGATTGACGAAGAGTTCGACGAGATCACCGAGGGCGAGGAAGAAGACAAAAAGCAGAAACTCAAAACAAAATGGGCAGCACTCGAAGCGCTGGTCGGCGACCCGAAACGCATCGCGCTCATCGCCGCAGACCTCGTGCAGCACTACGAGCGCCGCCTCGAAGCTATGGATGGCAAGGCAATGGTGGTGTGCATGAGCCGCCGCATTTGCGTAGACCTCTACAACGCCATCATCAAGCTGCGGCCTGATTGGGCGAGCGCCAAAGATGACGACATTGAAGCCGATAAGAAGCAGGCGTGCGTGGTGAAGATCGTGATGACCGGCAGCGCCGATGACGGCCCTGATTGGCAGCCGCATATCCGCAACAAGCAGCGCCGCCGCGAATTGGCGACGCGCTTCAAGGACAGCAAAGACCCGTTCCGCATCGTGATCGTGCGCGATATGTGGCTGACCGGATTCGACGCGCCGTGCCTGCACACGATGTATGCCGACAAGCCGATGCGCAGCCACGGTTTGATGCAGGCCATCGCTCGCGTGAACCGCGTGTTCCGCGACAAACCGGGCGGCCTGGTGGTGGATTATCTCGGCCTCGCCGATCAGTTGAAGCATGCGCTCGCCACTTACACCGAGAGCGGTGGCCAAGGCAGCCCAAGTATTGATACTGCGCAAGTCATCGCGGCGATGCAGGAAAAACACGAGGTCGCCTGCGCCATCATGCATGGTTTTAACTGGGACAAGTGGATGACTGGCACGTCCGCCGAACGCCTCGGCTTGATTCCTGCCGGACAGGAGCATGTGTTGCAGCAGGAAGACGGAAGGCAACGTTTCATGCAAGTGGTGACTGATCTCTCACGCGCATTTGCTCTTTGTGCAGCAACGGATGAAGCCATCGAGTTGCGCGACGATATTGCCTTCTTCCAGGCAATCAAGGCACAGCTTGCGAAAACATCCGGCACGCAACGCCCACCGGAAGAAATCGATGCCGCAATACGCCAGCTCGTGTCCAAAGCGATCATGGCCGAAGAAGGCATCATTGATGTTTTCACCGCCGCCGGATTGAAGAAGCCGGACATCAGCATTCTCTCTGATCAATTCCTTGCCGAAGTGCGCGGGTTGAAACATAAAAACGTCGCTGCTGAATTGCTGGCGAAGTTACTCAAGGACGAAATTAAATTGCGCTCCGTGCGTAATCTTGTCCAAGGCCGCGTATTTTCAGAGATGCTGAAGAGTACGCTCAATGCTTATCATAATCGCGCTATTGCAACGCAAGAGGTAATCGAAGAGCTTATAAACCTAGCCAAGGAGATGGATGCTGCAACGAAGCGCGGCGAGAATCTTGGCTTGAACGAAGATGAAATTGCTTTCTACGACGCTCTCGCAGCAAACGAAAGCGCAGTGCAAGCTATGGGCAACGATGAACTTAAAGTTATCGCTGCCGAACTTGTGACCCAAGTTCGCAAGAGTGTGACCATTGACTGGGCCGTCCGCGAAAGTGCACGCGCCAGAATCAAAGTAATGGTGAAGCGCATTCTTAAGAAACACGGCTTTCCGCCTGACTTGCAGGAGGAAGCGACCAAGACGGTGCTGGCTCAGGCGGAATTGCTTTCGGCCATGTGGGCGGTGGCATAAGCATGGATAGTGACAACCTGCGGATTTATCCCATTCATGCAAGGCGCGGCAATTTAGCTATCGCGCCGCGCTCAGCCAGCGTTGGGCTTTTTCCATATCTTGCAGTGACTTGAAATCCGCCGCCCGCCGCGACCGGGCGGCACGCAATGCGATCAGGCCGAGCTGCGCTGTGGCAAGCGCATCGGCCAGGGCGTTGTGCCGCGCATCGTGGCCTATGGCAAAATATTTTAGCCAGTCATCCAGCGCACGGTGTTTGTGCGCCTGCTCCGGATATAACTCGGGCATCACGTAAGCCAGATCAACCCAGGTATGGCGGAACTCGACGCCCAGGAATTTCAGGAACGCCTTGCGCAGCATGGTCTCATCAAAAGCCACGTGATAAGCAAACAGTGGCGCGCCATCCAGATACTCCAGAAAGGCCAGCAACGCTTCCTCGGGCTGCAATCCGGCGCGTTGCGCGCTGCCGCCTATGCCATGCACCAGTATGTTTGCCTTGTTGCTTGCCACTTCCTGGCGCAATACCACATCGAAGCTGTCGGCCAATGTAATATTCCCGGCATTGATGGCAACTGCGCCTATGGCGATTAGATAGTCCTTGGCCAGGTTGAGGCCGGTGGTTTCCACATCCACCACCACTATCCTGTCGTTGGCAAGATCGGCTTTGCGACCGGTGGCAATTTTCGGTTTGAGCAATTCAAGCCGCGCCTGCTGCTCTGCTGGCAGCGTGACCGCAGGCCGCCTGAAGCGCGCTAGCATTTTCCCTATCACAAGCGGTATTCCATGGCCAAACGGCTTTGTATCTTGCGCGACTGGCGGAATGCTTCTTTAAGTATGCGCCTGTCCAGATCGTTGAGTTGCTCGGGGTTGATCTGGTTATCCATTGCCAATCCCTGCGTACTGCATTCGTACTGATGCAGCAAACGCATCGTCTGCAAAAAATAAAATGCTTCTATCCAGCCCTCGATTTCCGCCGTGCCGATATGCAGCGGCTGCGCGATATCGCGCAAGCGCTGCACGGTATTGGTGGCGATGCTGCCGCATGCCAGGCTGAGTATGCGCGCCGCGTCAACAAAAGGGGTGGTGCCGTTCACCTTGACATCCAGCGTATGCTGCTGGCCGACGATGAAGTCGCGCACTATTCCCAATGGCGGGCGGTTGCGCAGCGCATTCGCCGCCATCTGGTGCAGGAAGCGCGGCGTGCTGGAAATCTTCCCGCCCAGCCAGGCGCGCAATGATTCGGCAAATGCTGCATTGCCATACAAGCTGCGAAAATCGAAAAAAACAGAAGCGTTGAGCAAATCTTCCGGGCTGCCGTGATCTATCCATTCGGCAAAGGTTTTCTGCCATTCCTCGCGGGACAAGCACCACTTGGGGTTGCTCGCCATAATGCCGCCGCCGCATAGCGGGAAGCCGCATCTGGCCAGTGCTTCGTTGATACGCAACGCCACCGGCAGCAAGCGATGGCGCATGGAATCCGCCGTCTCGCCTTCGGGCACGCTGAAAATAATCCCGTTGTCCTGGTCGGTATAAAAGGTCTGCTCCAGCCTGCCCTCCGAGCCAAGCGCCAGCCAGCATACCTCTGCCTGGCATGAGTTGGGTTGCCGCAATCCGGCGGCGTTGCATTCCAGTTCAATGACGCGCACCGTCAGCAAATCATTGAGGGTGGAAACAAGCTGGGTGATTTGCTCCGCTGCCACGCCTTGCGCCATCATGTTGTGGGTCAGCTGGCTTATGTTTTTACCGAGCGAAACCAGAGTGGTGATACTGTCCGCCTGCCTGATTGATGTGCTGAGCTGGCGCAGGCCCACGCGCTGCAAAGAGAACAGGTCGCGCTCGGAAACAATGCCGCGCAGCGTGCCGTTCTGCTCGGTCACCAGCACATGACGGAAACCCTCCTTGGCCATCACCATCGCCGCCTCGTAGGCTAATGCGGCAGGCGGCAGGGAGACGGGGTCGCGGCTCATCACATTGCTGATTGGCTGGTCAATGGAGAAGTCGGCACGCATCACGAGATCCAGCAAATCGTGCAGCGTAAAGATGCCCAGAGGCCGTTGCGCGGCATCGGTCACGATCATCGAGCCCAGATGAGCATCACGCATCTTCTGGAGCGCCGAGCGTACGGATGTGTCGGGATGGCAGGTGACAGGCGCGCTGCGGATGACGCTGGCCAGCGTGCTGGAAAACGATTGCTGCTCGGCGGATACCTGCGAGAGTTGCGCCCGCATCGCCTGGGTGGATTGCTCGAACAACGCGGCGATGCGGCGGGTGCAAAAATCCTTGAACACCAACGATAATTCGACCAGTTCATGAAAATGTTGCGCGGCCAGTTCAAAACAGAACACATCTTCCTCGGCGCGATATTCCGATGTCACCGCGCGCCGCGCCAATAAGGCACCCACAGGAAAACACTCGCCCTCGTGCAGTTCCAGTACCGCATCCTGTTGTGTGCTGGCTGCACGCTTGCCGCGCACCAGTCCTTGCTTGATCACAATGAATCGGGTCGCCTGGCCTTGCTGCGGCGATGCGATCACCTCTCCCTTCGCGTAATAGGCAAGCTGCATATGCTCCAGCATCCAGAGCAGATGCTCCCGTTCCATGCGGTCGAATGGCGCATGCCTGGCAAAGAACACTAACTGGGCAGCATGTATCGCACTCAAGGTATTCCTCTTTTGGTATCAACAGTAGCTTAATCCTACTGTGTCACAAAGCGCTGAAGGGCGCATTGCGGCGTTAAAATCGGGCTCGGAATGNNGGGCTCGGAATGCTCATTTACCAGCATGTAAACTGCGCTTCCTCGCCCGATTTTGCCTTGCACTGCATCCCTTGATCGCTTTGTGACACAGTAGGATTTTAGCCGCCCTCCGCTCATGGTTCGACAAGAATCTCACCACGAACGGAGGGCTTGTTCAACGCTTCCCTAATTATAGAGGCCATTGTAACCAAGCAAGCCTATTTGAAGGCCGCTCATGCCAAAGCAACAAACCCGGCGATTGCGGTGTGACTTTCAGGCCGGCGGTGCGGCGTCCGGCGGCTTGACCGCCATGTGCTTTTATTATCGTTCCCAATTATTATCTTTCCCACCCACTTGTTATGGCTGTAAATGTAAAAGATAATCGGTAGCCAGGACAATCCGGAAACGAATCCCCCATGAAAGAAATTTTTCTCGCGCGCCAGCCCATAGTTGATCGCAAGGAAAACCTGTGCGCTTTCGAGTTGCTATTTCGCTCCGCTGACATGGCGGAAGCGGGTGTGCTGGATGATACCCACGCCACGGCACAGGTTATGGCGAATGCGTTTGGGAGCATGGGCATTGCCGAAGTGCTCGGGGCGCACAAGGGATTCATCAATCTGGGCGCCGGACTTTTGTTTAGCGACACGGTCGAGCTGTTGCCCAAGCAGCATGTGGTGCTCGAACTGCTGGAAACGATTGCCATCAATGATGCGGTCATCGCGCGTTGCCAAGAATTGAGGGCGATGGGATACAGCCTGGCGCTGGACGACGTGGTGGATTTGCGCGACGAGATCAAGCCGCTGCTATCCCTGGTGGAGGTGGTCAAGCTGGATTTGATGCAGATCGATCCTGCCGTATTGCCTGCGATGGTGAAGGAACTCAGGCGCTACCCGGTGAAACTGCTGGCGGAAAAAGTGGAAGATCGCGAGCAGGCCCGCCGCTGCATGGAAATGGGCTTCGACATGTTTCAGGGCTATTACTTCGCCCGCCCGGAAATGCTTTCCGGCAAGCGCGCAGATCCTTCCAAGATAGCGGTGCTGCGCATCCTTACGCTGATGATGAGCGATGCCGAGAACGAGGAAATCATAGAGGCGTTCAAGGAGCATCCAACCCTGGCCTACAACCTGATGCACATGGTGAATTCCGTGGGCACCGGCCTGACATCCAAAGCCAGCTCGCTCAAGGATGGGTTGATGGTAATGGGGCGCCGGTCGCTGCAGCGCTGGGTGCAATTGCTGTTGTATGCCTCCGGCACGGCAGGAAGCGTTGCCAGCCCGTTGATGCAGCTTGCCGCCACACGCGGAAAATTGATGGAGCTGGTCGCGCAGCAAGTGCGTCCGCGCGACAAGGACTATGCCGACCGCGCATTCATGGCGGGCATGCTGTCGCTGCTCGATACCCTGTTGGGCGAACCATTGCCCGACATCCTGGCGCGCATCTCCTTGCCGGAAGAGATTGCAGCGGCACTGCTGAGGCGCGAGGGGGAATTGGGCGACTTGCTTGCTATCTGCGAGGCAAGCGAAACCGGCGACATGGCAGCGATACCGGAAGAACTGCACTCTTGCCACGGCCTGACCATGGATACGTTCAACAAGGCGCAACTGGAAGCATTGAGTTGGGCAAATAATATTGTCATGTAGCGGGGGTAGCCTGCAATCTTGGTTCCGGCTGGTCCGGCTTAGGGTAAAATACCGCTAACCTCGAACTAAGTTAAGCCATGCCTTCCTCCCGTGACCGCCGTAACGCCTGAGCGCCTGCTCCGTCAGGAAGTGCTCGCCCTGCACGCCTACTCTGTGCCGCCCAGCGCCGGTATGGTCAAGCTGGACGCGATGGAAAACCCCTATCTGCTGCCGCAGCAACTGCGCGAGGAGATTGCAGGTCTGGTGGCGGATACCGCCATCAACCGCTATCCCGATGCTGGCGCACAAAGCCTGAAAGAGAAAATCCGCGCGGTGACCGGCCTGCCGCAAGATATGGGGCTGCTGCTCGGCAATGGCTCGGACGAGATCATCCAGTTGCTCGCTTTGGCGGTTGCCAGACCAGGCGCCACGTTGCTGAGCGTGGAACCTTCATTTGTGATGTACAAGATGATCGCGGCTTTCTCCGGAATGCAGTATGTTGGCGTGCCGCTGGCGGAAAATTTTGCGCTGGATCTGCCTGCCATGCTGGACGCCATGCAGCGTCATCAGCCCGCGCTGGTGTTCATAGCTTATCCGAACAATCCCACCGGCAATCTGTTCGATGCGTGGGCTATCGGGCAAATCATCGCGGCTGCGCCCGGGCTGGTGGTGGTGGATGAAGCCTATTACGCTTTTGCCAGCGCCAGTTTTATCCCCGTGCTGGCGCACCATCCGAACTTGCTGGTAATGCGCACTTTTTCCAAGCTTGGCATGGCCGGTTTACGCCTGGGTTTCCTGGCTGGCGGCAGGATGTGGCTGGAACAGTTGGAAAAGCTGCGCTTGCCGTATAATGTCGGCGTACTGGTGCAACGGGTGGCGGGGAAATTGTTGCAGCACCACGATGTGCTGTTGCGGCAGGCAGAGCAGATCAAGCGGGATCGGGCATGGTTGTACGAGCGCCTGGTCGGGACGGTGGATGTGCGTGCATACCCGAGTGAGGCCAATTTTATTTTGTTTCATGTGGCGCGCGCCGGACAGGTTTTTGAAGGGCTGAAACAGCGCGGCGTATTAATCAAGAACATGGATGGCGCACACGCGGCTTTGGCAGATTGCCTGCGTGTTACCGTGGGCACACCGGAGCAGAACGAGCTGTTCATCCGGGCATTGCAGGAAAGCATTCATCAATCTAAAAATGGTATTTAGCCACGGATTAACACAGATGTTCACGGATGCAGACGGTTTTATCAGCGCTAATCCGCATTTATCCGTGGCCGGTTGTTTTTTCAGGATTAATTTGTTCAGGACGAGCCATGCGTAGCGCGCAAGTAACCCGCAACACCCTTGAAACCAGTATCAGCATCAAGCTGGATCTGGACGGCAGCGGCAAGGCCGCATTCGATACCGGGCTACCCTTTCTCGATCACATGCTCGACCAGGTTGCGCGCCACGGCATGCTCGATCTGGACATCGCCGCCAAAGGCGATCTGCACATAGATGCGCATCACACTGTCGAGGATATCGGCATCACCCTCGGACAGGCTTTCAACCAGGCGGTGGGTGACAAAAAGGGCTTATGCCGCTACGGCCATGCCTATGTGCCGCTGGATGAAGCCTTGTCGCGCGTGGTGCTGGATGTTTCCGGGCGCCCCGGCCTGGTGTTCAACGTGGATTTTGTACGCCCCAGCGTGGGTGAGTTTGACCTGGATCTGGTGCGTGAGTTTTTTCAGGGCTTTGTCAACCATGCACTGGTGACGTTGCACATTGACAACCTGGCGGGCGACAACGCGCACCATCAGGCGGAAACCGTATTCAAGGCATTCGGGCGCGCCCTGCGCATGGCGCTGGAGGCTGATCCGCGCATGGCAGGCATGCTGCCCTCCACCAAGGGTGCGCTGTAACGGTCTTCACATCATGGCGGATATCGCGGTTGTAGACTATGGCATGGGTAACTTGCGTTCGGTGCGGCAGGCATTGCGCGCGGTGGCGCCGTCCGCTTCCATCGTGATAACCGGCGACCCGCATGAGGTTGCGCAAGCGGGGCGCGTTGTGTTTCCCGGACAGGGTGCGATGCCCGACTGCATGCGTGAACTGGATGCGCGCTGCCTGCGTGCGGCAGTGCTGCAAGCGGCGCACAGCAAGCCTTTTCTCGGTATTTGCATCGGCCTGCAAATGCTGTTCGAGCATAGTGAGGAAGGCGACATTCCAGGCCTGGGCATCCTGCCCGGCAAGGTTGTGCGCTTCGCCGGTGATTTGCGCGATGCGGGGGGAAGCAGGCTGAAGGTGCCGCACATGGGCTGGAATCAGGTGCATCACAAAACCTTCCCTCTCCCCAACCATCTCCCGGGGGGCGAGGGGGCAATAGCCGCTTCCACCGTTGGTGGAAGCAAAGAAGTTGATGAGCATCCATTGTGGCAAGGCATTGCGCAAGACGCGCGGTTTTATTTCGTGCATAGTTATTATGTGCAGCCGCAGGACGATGCGCTGGTGCAGGCCACCAGTTGCCATCCGCAACCTTTTGCTTGCGCGGTGGCGCGTGATAATTTATTTGCCGTGCAGTTCCACCCGGAAAAGAGCCAGAGCGCCGGGCTGACGCTGTTGCGGAATTTTGTGAATTGGAATCCTGTTTAAGAATATCTGCCATGCTGATTATTCCTGCGATTGATTTGAAAGATGGGCATTGTGTGCGTTTGCGCCAGGGTGTGATGGAGGATGCCACGGTGTTTTCCGAAGACCCGGCGGCGATGGCAAAGCACTGGTTGGAACAAGGCGCCCGCCGCCTGCACCTGGTTGACCTGAATGGCGCGTTTGCCGGCAAACCGAAGAACGGGGCCGCCATCCGCTCCATTATTGCGGCGGTCGGGCTGGACGTGCCGGTGCAGCTCGGGGGCGGCATACGCGATCTGGAAACCATAGAACGCTATCTCGACGCCGGGGTGACTTACATCATCATCGGCACGGCGGCAGTCAAAGTGCCGGGCTTTTTGCACGAAGCCTGCGACGCGTTCCCCGGACACATCATGGTTGGGTTGGATGCCAAGGCGGGCAAGGTGGCGGTAGATGGGTGGTCCAAGCTGACCGGGCATGATGTGCTTGACCTGGCCAAGCGCTTTGAAGGTTATGGTGTGGAGGCGGTTATTTACACCGATATCGGGCGCGATGGCATGTTATCCGGCGTGAATATCCCGGCGGTCGTGGAACTGGCAAGCAAGCTCACGGTTCCCGTCATCGCCAGCGGCGGCATCACCAATCTGGATGATGTGCATGCGCTTTGTGCGGTACAGAAAGAAGGTATTACCGGCGCGATCACCGGTCGGGCCATCTATGAAGGCACGCTGGAGTTTGGCGCGGCACAGTCCTTGGCCGACCAGCTTACAGAGGAAATGGGCGTAAAGATTTAGGCGCGGGCTTCCCTCGCTTCCTTTACCCTTTAGGGCGCTTCTAGAAATCCAGAGTTCGTTCAAATGCCCCACAAAGGGACGCCGTCCACTACGGGCTAAAGCCCGTGTGGAATCGTCAGCAAGGCGCAAAGAGAAGTAAGCAGGCAAGCCGCGTAGCGGCTGCCCGCAAAGAATTTTCGTAGCGCCGCATATGAAAGGAAATAATCATGGCTACTATTTTGGCGGCTGTTGATTTTGCTGGTATTGCTAAATGGGTGGGCGTCGCTGGTGTCGCGATCATTGGTATCGCGATGGCCTTCAAGGGCGCGATCTCGGCAAGCGTGGTGTCAAAAAGGCCTGATTATGGCCGGGGCGCTGCTGGTGTGTTTCTGGGTAGCTGTTGCGCTCATCGGCGCGTTGGCGGCGCTCGTTATGTGTACCATCATCGCCAAGATTTTTTGATGGCTATGAAAAATTTCTTTTCCTGTATTGCTGTTTTCTGCATGTTGTTTTTCGTCATGGTTCAACCTGTTAAAGCTGAGTCAGTAGCGCCTAATTTGATTCCTTCTACTATTTCCGCTCCTACCGCTTATTACAATAATACTGGCTCACCTGTTTTTACTCGTAACAGTGCGTTGCGTGTCTGTCAGGATAAAATCGCTTATCACGGCTGGATTTTTGTAAGCTTGACCGGTGGAAACTGTAACGGTAGAACTTCTGCGGGTGGCACTATATTTGCCTTGTTTACTATTATTTCCGTGGTGCATGGTGCTTACTGTAATCAAGGCACTGGTATGGGCGGCATCGGTGTTAATGCGTGGGATGAATTCGGAATATGGGGTTATGGTTACTTGAGCTCTTCGACTTGTACTTTAGTTAACAGCTCTGCGGTGCATCGCACCTGCCCCATCGCTTCACCATCCTACATTTACAATAGTACATCTGGTATGTGTGAGCGTCCCGATTTGTGTCCCGCCCACGCGTCCGGCACGCCTTGCGCCTGCGACGCGGGCTATCAATTCGATGCCGCCGGAACAAGCTGTGTGCCTGTTGTCGCCTGCCCGGTGCCTGCCTTGACAGCACCGCCTTTCAACGATGCGTGCGCGGAGGTGTTGGAAAACATCAACTCCACTCAGGCGCAGAAGGATGCGGCGTGCGGGGCGTTGACCCCTGCACTGCAAGCCGGGAAAGCCTGTCTTGAAGCCAAGCTTGCCGGTATGTCTCCCGCCATTCCAATGAAGATCACGGGGGATATCCGCAATATCGCCTATCAGGCGCATCTCAGGGAGATTTGGGACAAGATGGAAAGGTTGGTTCGATTGGAGAATGACCCAGACAAGCGAGCCGCCTGCGCCACTCGCCGTGCCGAGATTGCCGCCGAGAAGGGTTGCGATAACGCAGGGCCTTGTGAGAGCTGTTACGCTGAATCCGCTATCCAACGCAGCCATTGCTTGAAAGGCAGGCCTGCATACCCTAATCCAAACGATGCTCAGCACACTCAAGGCAATGCTTTTGACGTCAGTGAGGCACGCACCATTGAACCATTGCTAGCTGCACTGGGGGCGCGTAACCCGCCGGAAACTATCCCGCAATTTCTGGATGCGCCGCCCGCTAATTGCAACCTGAACTGGGGTGGTTCGTTCACGGATAATTACGACCCTATACATTTCTATGCGCGCTAATAAAGGAGACCGACACCATGACAACTAAACTCAACAAGCCCAGGCATTGTCTCCTGCCATTGATCCTTTTTCTGTTTGCGGGTTTTAATCATGCCGCACAAGCACGACAACCGTCCGTAGCAGTTAAAACCTATGGCCAGCATTACGGCGGCAACATCGTTTATCAATACCAAGTTACCAATAATGGTAGCCGAGACGTAATGGGCATCGCTATCGGGTTGGACACTGACGACCAAGGTAATGGCCAACCCGTAACTCGGGAACAAGGGGAGCTCAACTTTGTAATGCCGGTAGGTTCCGGCATTACAAAGCTGAAAATTGACCCCAGCTCGCTTTCTGGGCCGACCGGTTGGACTGCAGAGATTATTCAAATCGAACATACTGGACGTTATTTGCAGTGGTATCGTCCTCGGGCACCGTTGCTCCCACTTCAGCCGGGGCAGACCATACGCTTAAGCGTCACTGTGCCAACATATTTTCAGGCCTATCTCACCGGCCATTTTTCGGCCGGGTTTGGCGATGGCAACGACCCCTGGTATTACAACGGCGTGATGGAAAAACTCGACACCACCCCGCCCAGCCTCACGGTAAGACTAAGACCCGCCACGCTCTGGCCGCCGACCGGAAAGCTGGTGCCGATCACAGCTTCCTTCACAATGAAGGACGACTACGACCCCGCTCCCGAAATCAAGCTCGAATCCATCACCGCGACCGAAACGCTGACGGCCTATGACGTCCAGAATGCCCAGCCCGGCACCGACGACCGGCAATTCAGCTTGGCCGCCCAATGCGCGAGAACCAGCCAGACCGGGCGCATATACACCGTCACCTATTCCGCCACCGATGCTTCGGGCAACAAGGCCACCGCCAGCGCCACGGTGACCGCGCTGCCCAGGGTAAGACGACCGTAATTTCAAGCTCCGCGCCGAACGCAAGGGCAAGAATGATGACCATAAGAAACAAGATCGCACGATAAAACACATTGGGCGGATTTATACCGTGACCTATTCGGCCACCGATGCTTCCGGCAACAAAACTATATAGCCTCGGCCACCGTGATTGTGCCACACGACGGAAAGGGGAAAAAAGACCGCTATTTAAGGAATTGGAAGAGCCTGAAAGGTTATATGTAAGCAAGAGAAAACAAAGTTTCAGTGCGGGGTAGCCTTGAGGTTGGACGGAACTAAAATTTTTGAGCAACGCATCAGTTGGAATAAAATCTGGATTTATAGAGGTGTCCTTCATAGTATGTTAGCCAAACGCATCATCCCTTGCCTTGACGTCACCGCTGGCCGTGTGGTCAAGGGTGTCAGTTTCGTTGAATTGCGCGATGCGGGCGACCCGGTGGAGATTGCGCGCCGGTACGATGAGCAGGGTGCGGATGAGCTGACTTTTCTCGACATCACCGCCAGTTCCGATGATAGAGGCATCTTGTTCCGCATCATCGAGCAGGTGGCCGGACAGGTATTCATCCCCCTCACCGTTGGAGGCGGCGTGCGCCGGGTGGAAGATGTGCGCAATCTGCTCAATGCGGGCGCCGACAAGGTGAGCATCAACACTGCGGCGGTACTCAACCCGCAACTGGTGGCCGACGCTACGGCACGCTACGGTTCGCAATGCATCGTGGTGGCGATAGATGCCAAGCAGGTGGCGGCTCCGACACGGCGTTGCGTAGCATCCGGGGCGGGAGGAGCCGCCTCACACCTGCTCCCGCAATCTGCTGGCTTCGCCAGTAACGTGTCGCAGGATGTGCCGGGCCGTTGGGAAGTCTTCACTCACGGTGGCCGCAAGGCGACCGGTCTGGAAGCGGTGGCGTGGGCAAGGAACATGCAGGCACTGGGCGCAGGTGAAATTCTGCTCACCAGCATGGATCGGGACGGCACCAAAAGCGGTTTTGACCTGGCGCTGACGCGCGCGGTGACCGACGCGCTGGAAATCCCGGTTATCGCCAGCGGCGGCGTGGGCAACCTGCAACACCTCGTGGATGGCGTGAAACTGGGCGGCGCCGATGCGGTGCTGGCGGCGAGTATTTTCCACTACGGCGAATACACCGTGCAGCAAGCGAAGCAATATATGGCACAGCAAGGCATCGAGGTCAGGCTATGAGTGAAACGTGGCTGAACAAGCTGAATTGGACGGATGACGGGCTGGTGCCCGCCATCGCGCAGGATGCGGCCAGTGGGCGGGTGCTGATGGTGGCATGGATGAACCGCGAGGCGCTTAAGCGCACCGTACAATCCGGCGAGGCGGTATACTGGTCGCGCTCGCGCAAGAAGCTGTGGCACAAGGGCGAGGAATCCGGGCACGTCCAGCGGGTGAAGGAAATCCGCCTCGATTGCGATGGTGATGTGGTGTTGCTGCAAGTTGAGCAGGGCGGCGGCATCGCCTGCCATACCGGGCGCGCAAGCTGTTTTTTCAGCCGCCTGGAAAATGGGCAATGGGTGGAAACCGATGCGGTAATCAAGAACCCGGAAGAAATTTATAAAGGCCGAGATTTATAACCAATGAACAACGATATCCTGCAACGGCTGACTGAAACCATACGTGCGCGCAAGCAGGCCGCACCGGATAATTCCTATGTCGCCAAACTGTTCGGCAAGGGTGAGAATGCCATCCTGAAAAAAGTGGGGGAGGAAGCCACTGAAGTGTTGCTGGCGGCAAAAGGCGGCGACAGGACGCACCTGGTGTATGAAACCGCCGACCTGTGGTTTCACTGTATGGTATTGCTGGCGCAACACGATTTGAGCGCGGATGATGTGCTGGCCGAGTTGGCCCGGCGCGAAGGCGTATCCGGGATCGAAGAAAAAGCTGGCAGGAAGGCAGACTGAGGATGGCCGAAAACTGCATCTTTTGCAAAATCGCACGCGGTGAAATTCCGAGCCGCAAAATATATGAGGACGAAGATTTATTCGCCTTTCACGATATCAACCCGGTTGCCCCGGTGCATTTCATGCTGGTTCCCAAGCTGCATCTGGCCTCGCTGGCGGAAACAAACGAAAGCCATGTCTCGTTATTGGGGAAAATGCTGGTGCTCACCCCTGAATTGGCAAAACAACAGGGGCTGGACAACGGTTTTCGCACCGTCATCAATACCGGCAGGGGCGGTGGGCAAGAAGTATTTCATCTGCATATCCACGTTATCGGCGGCGGGCGCATCCCGCCCATGGTACAGCGCGATTAGCGCGGCGCAATCTTTAGGAGAGATAATATGGGTTCACTGAGCATCTGGCACTGGTTGATTGTTTTGCTGGTCGTTGTCCTGATATTTGGCACCAAGAAGTTGCGCAACGTCGGCAGCGACCTGGGCGGTGCGGTAAAGGGCTTCAAGGAAGGCATGAAGAGCGAGGAAGATGCGCCCAAGCAAGTGCAGCAGGGCGGGCAGACCATAGAAGGTGAAGTGAAAGACAAGACGCACACCAAGGCGTAACCGGCCCGATCTTTATATGGGCACTTCTAAAAATCCACATTTCATCCCAACTGATGTAACTGCTGGTGAAACAACTAGCCATCCGACTAAGGAGCCGAGAAACAATAACTTGAACATTCTGGCTGCACTGGTAGGCGCGCTGCTGCGTTGCCGGTCGCTTGCAGGGAATAGCCATGCGGCGCGCCCGGCGCCTTGCATCGCATCCCACCAGCACACCCATAATTGTCCAAGTTATTATTTCTCGGCTCCTAACCAAGCAAAAAACGCTTGGCAAGTCGTTGGTTATAGCCATTCCACTAAGCCGCCAAGAAACGGCGTCCAAGCGGCTGGTTATGCCGCGTTGCGGAAAAAATTTAGTTTCGGCCAACCTGAAGGTTACCCTACACTGAAACTTCGTTTTCTTGCTGGCATATCAACCATATGCGGCGCGGCGAAATTTTTTGCGGGCATCCGCTACGCGGCTTGCCTGCTTACCCCACTCCCATGCCTTGCTGACGATCCCGCACGGGCTGCTTTTGCCCGTAGCGGATCGGCGTCCCCTTGTGGGGCATTTGGGCGAACCCTGAATTTTTAGAAGCGCCCTTATGTTTGGATTGGATTTCTCGGAACTGATGGTAATCCTCGTGATTGCCCTTATTGTCATCGGCCCGGAACGTTTGCCCGCAGTGGCGCGAACTTTCGGCCATCTGTACGGACGTTTGCAGCGCTATATCAGGGTCGTCAAGACAGACATTGCCCACGAAATGGCGGCTGAGGAATTCCGCCAGTTGCAGCAGAAAATACAACAAGAGATCATGGGCGCGGAGCAAGCGGCAAATCAGGTCACGCAGGCACTGGAGCAGCAAGTGCGGCAACCTGGAGGCGCCATGCCGCAGCCGGCGGAGCAACCTGCCGCGCAGGCCACCCCTGCGGTTTCACAACAAGCCCAGCCTGAGGCACCGGCAGCCTCCGGGCAGAAAAAATCCCAGTGAATGCCAGTAACACCCTCATTGCCCATCTGATCGAACTGCGCGCCCGGCTGTTGCATTCCTTTGTGGCGGTGTTGCTGGTGTTTGTCTGCCTGTTTCCGTGGGCGGCAGATCTTTATGCGCTGCTCGCGCACCCGCTGCTTGCCAAGTTGCCCAAGGGTGGACAGATGATCGCCACCGATGTGGCCACCCCGTTCTTCGTGCCGCTCAAGGTGGCGCTGATGACTTCGTTCCTGATTGCGCTGCCCTACATTCTTTACCAGGCATGGCGTTTTATCTCTCCTGGTTTGTATTCGCACGAAAGGCGTTTGGTGTTGCCGCTCATTGCGGCCAGCACGATACTATTCTACTGCGGCATGGCCTTTGCCTATTTCGCCGTGTTTCCCGTGGTGTTCGGCTTTATCACCGCATCAGCGCCGCAAGGCGTGGCGGTGATGACCGACATTGACAAATATCTGAGCTTTGTATTGAGCATGTTCATGGCTTTCGGCGTCACCTTTCAGGTGCCGGTAGCGGTAGTGGTGCTGGTCAGAATGAAGATGGTGACTGTCGCCAAGCTCAGGGAAATCCGCCCGTACATAATTGTCGGCGCATTCGTCGCCGGCGCCATCTTCACCCCGCCTGACGTAGTGTCGCAATTCATGCTGGCCATGCCATTGTGGTTGCTGTACGAAGCAGGCATCGTGGTGGCGGGATGGATAACGAAGGCTGAAAAATGAGGGACGCACATCCCGGATTAAACCGGTCGCCTCGTACCTGCGTGTTGCGGTTCAGGCATTAGCCAGCCAAGTAGTTTGGCTCAGTCATCCCGTTGCACATCGCGCATGTGTGTCCAGAGAAATCCCGGTCAAGTTCCCGCATCTTCATGAAAGTTGACGTACGTCAAAGAAAATTTAGGCTTGGGCAACCAGAATCGCACCTGACCACGTTGCTAGATCAGTATCTGCCTTGTTTGTAAAGGAATGGAGCAGGTGCAAAACAGACAACGGCGGGATCCAAGGTGCGAAAATAATAATGCATCGGCGAAAATAATAATAAATGAGCTCATGAATAACTATGTCAGTTATCACGGGTGATGCAAGATTTGTTTTCTGTAGTGCTTGTCCAGTCTGTCGGTAGCACACCTGCCGACTTGCGGTATGTAGTTGTGGCATGAAGTTTTTTAATAACCAGCAAAACTAAGGGAAGGGAATCATCATGAAATTACGTGCAATTATTGGAGCGCTGTCATTTGGCCTGCTGGCTTTTGGTTCATCAGCATCTTGGGCTGCGGGGCCTGAGGCTGTGAGCATTGTCCAGGATCCGAATGCAGTAGGAACACCTGTAGGCAAACGCGGCCCGACGAATGTTAAATTCACCCTGGAAGCTATAGAACTGGAAGGGATTCTTGATGCAGCAGCCAAGACTACCTATACCTACTGGACATTCAACGGCAAAGTACCGGGTCCCATGATCCGCGGTCGCGTGGGTGATACGTTCGAAATCACGATGAAAAACGCCAAGAACAGCTCGATGATCCATAACGTCGACCTGCATGCGGTGTGGGGTCAAGGTGGTGGTGCTGCATTGACGAACGTCGCTCCTGGCGAAGAGAAGTCGTTTGTGTTTAAGGCGTTGAACCCGGGGCTGTACGTTTACCACTGCGCCACGCCAGTCATTCCGCAGCATATTTCGAGCGGCATGTATGGCTTGATCCTGATCGAACCGGAAGGCGGCCTGCCCAAGGTTGACAAGGAATTCTATGTGATGCAGGGCGATATCTATGCTGATGGCGCCGGCCCTCACAAGGATTTCAGCCTGGACAAGATGTTGGCCGAGCAACCCACGCATGTGGTGATGAACGGTTCCGCAGCTGCTCTGGCAGGGAACCCGATGAAAGCCAAAGTCGGCGACAACATCCGTATTTTCTTCGGCGTTGGCGGCCCTAACCTGACCTCTGCCTTCCATGCGATCGGCACGGTGTTTGATAAGGTTTGGGCAGAAGGCTCCTCAACCAAGGCTCCTACAGAGACCGACATTCAAACCACTGTGGTACCTCCTGGCGGTTCTGTGATGGTGGAATTCAAGGCGCGCGTTCCGGCCAAGTACATCCTGGTTGACCATGCCTTGGGTCGCCTGATGAAGGGTAATGTCGCCATTATCCAGGCTGAAGGCCCAGATCAACCCGATCTGTTCCGCGCAGGCAAGTTGAAATAAGCTGGTGTTGAATTACCCTTCTTGATAAGGAGGGGTAAATAAAAGAGCAAGGCCTTGTGCCTTGCTCTTTTTTTCGGCCCAACAAAGCCTTGCGAGCTTCTGCCTGCAAGAGGTTTTTGGCTATACCCCTGCCACAGCGCACCTTGCCTGCGCGCGCAACCCGCCACATGTCCTGAAATGCGCGGCAAGCAAAAAATAATTAAAAATCCCCTAAAGTTTCTTTAAAGGCTGACGATAAACAAAACAAGCCCGGTTTGTTCCCTTGCAAATTCTGGCGAAAAGATGGCTCATGTTTATACCCTCCCGCATAATGCGGGAGGGCGTTTTTGCTTGTGTAGGAAGATTTATTACAAGGAAATCGGAAGTCTTCCGATTTCCTTCTGTTCGTTCGTGCAGCAAGATGCAACCGTCGAAAAAGACAGCGTTGTTAAACTGCAAGGGGACGAACCGTGAATACGACTCAACTGCATGAGGAAATCAAGGAAACCAATCTGTCTTATATGCTGCTTGCGCGGCAGATGATCCAGGAAGACAAGGCTGCCGCCATCTTCCGCCTTGGGATTAGCGAAGAAATGGCCGAGCTGATCACCGGATTAAGCCCTGCCCAATTACTCAAAATGGCGGCATCCAACATGCTGTTGTGCCGCTTTCGTTTTGATGAAAAACTGCTGCTCAACATGATCACGGATTACAACAAGGACCGGATGATGTCGCAGGCACATACCGCCATCCTGATGGCCGGACAACCCATGGAAGCCTTGGCCGCTTGAGCTACACAACCAGCCTTGCGGTCAGGCATCATGCGTAATAAGAGCGTAGTCACCGAAGCCTACCAGATCAGGATTGCCGCAGAACTGATCGAGCTGGGCGCGCGCTTGCAGTTGTTGCAGGAGGAGACCGCGTTGAGCCGCGAGCGCCTGCTGAAACTATACAAGGAAGTAAGGGGTGTTTCGCCTTCCAAGGGTATGCTGCCTTACTCTACCGAATGGTTCATAAGCTGGTCACCCAACATCCACTCCTCGCTGTTCATGGATATCCACCAGTTCCTGGTGAAAAACGCCGGTATCTCCGGCATCGAAGCGCTGATCAAGAGCTATCGCCTGTATCTCGAACAAATCGGCATCAGCGGCGACGAGCCTGTGCTGAGCATCACGCGCGCATGGTTTCTGGTGCGCTTCTTCAATGCAAAAATGCTGCAACTGGCCGGCTGCACCGAATGCGGCGGGCGCTTCGTCGTACATGCCAATGAACTGTATGCCGATTATGTATGCGGCATCTGCCATCCACCCTCCCGCGCGGGGAAGACAAAAAAGAACGGCTGCCCAAGCCCCGCAAACGGCCTGCCCGATCCCCTAAAGTTTTTCCTTGAGACGCCGCTATAACTAAACAGACAGTGCGGTAATGGTGCATAACCCTGCACCTCCCGATGGGCTGCATCAGAACATGGGCCAGCACGGGATCGTTTGCCAGTTGCCGCTGCGCGCATAACTCAAGAGAGATGGATCATGTTGGTGATAATCGGGTACGTGTTGGTGTGCGCCTCGGTATTTGGCGGCTTCGCGCTTGCGGGCGGGCACTTGGCGGCGCTGTTTCAGCCGGTCGAGTTGCTGATGATCGGCGGTGCTGCCGTCGGCGCTTTCTTCGTTGGGAATAGCGGCAAGGCAATCAAGGCTACGCTCAAGGCATTGCCCTCGGTATTGAAGGGTTCCAAGTACAGCAAGGACAGCTACATGGAACTCATGGCGCTGCTTTATGAGCTGCTCGGAAAAGTCCGTAAGGAAGGGCTGATGTCCATCGAGGGAGATATCGAAAAGCCGGAAGAAAGCCCGGTCTTTGCCAAATATCCGAAAGTGCTGGCCGACCACCATGTGGTCGAATTCATGACCGATTACCTGCGCATCATGGTGAGCGGCAACCTCAATGCGATGGAAATCGAGAACCTGATGGATGTGGAAATTGACACCCATCACCACGAGGCGCTGCTGCCATCGCATATCGTCGCCAAGCTGGGCGACGGCATGCCGGCTTTCGGCATCGTCGCGGCGGTGATGGGGGTGGTGCATACCATGGAATCGGTCGGCCTCCCCCCCGCCGAACTGGGGATACTGATTGCGCATGCGCTGGTGGGCACATTCCTCGGCATATTGCTGGCGTATGGCTTCGTCGGCCCATTGGCGACCCTGTTGGAGCAAAAGGCGGAAGAATCCACCAAGATGTTCCAGACCGTCAAGGTCACATTGCTCGCCAACCTGAACGGTTACGCACCGGCGATGGCGGTCGAGTTTGGCCGCAAGGCATTGTATTCCTCCGAACGCCCCAGCTTTACCGAGCTGGAAGAGCACGTCAAACAAAAGCGCTGAGCAAAACCCGGATTGATCGAGCGCCGCCATGACGAGCAACGATAAGCGCCCCATAGTAATCAAGCGCATCAAAAAGGTGGCGGGCGGCCATCACGGCGGCGCATGGAAAATTGCCTACGCCGACTTCGTCACCGCGATGATGGCATTTTTCCTGCTGATGTGGCTGCTGGGTTCGACTGCCAAGGGCGATCTGGCGGGTATTTCAGATTATTTCAAGACCCCGCTCAAGGTCGCGCTGGCGGGCGGGTCGGGCAGTGGCGACAGCTCCAGCATAATCAAGGGCGGCGGCAAGGATCTGACCCGCAGCGAAGGCCAGGTGAAACAGGGCGACCTGCCTACCAAAAAGAAAATCATCAATCTCAAGGCGGCGCAGGAGGAGTTCCTGCGCCAGGAGATCGAGAAGCTCAAGGGGCTGAAATCCAACATTGAAAAGGCCATAGAGGCCAACGCCAAGCTGGCGCCGTTCAAGAAACAGATACTTCTGGACATCACCAGCGAAGGGTTGCGCATCCAGATCGTGGACGAGCAGAACCGCCCCATGTTCCAGAGCGGGCGCGCGGAGCTCGAACCATACACCAAGGAAATCCTGCATGAAATCGGCAGCACGCTGAACCAGATGCCCAACAAGGTAAGCCTGTCCGGGCACACCGATGCGCAGCTTTATTCCTCGGGCGGGAAAGGTTACAGCAATTGGGAGTTGTCGGCGGATCGCGCCAATGCCTCGCGCCGCGAACTCATCGTGGGAGGCATGGGCGAAGACAAGATCGTGCGCGTGGTGGGGTTGTCTTCCGCCGTGCTGTTCGATAAAAACGATCCGCTCAACCCCATCAACCGGCGCATCAGCATCATCGTGATGAACAAAAAGGCGGAAGAGTCCGCGCGCCACGACGGGGGTACGGTCGAAGTGGATGCGGGAGCCGGTGATGCCATGCAGCCGGTCGCCAGCGGTGTGGCGGCGTTGCCGCAGGCGGCAAAACATTAAAGTTTTCGGTTATGCGGTCGTTAATGAATAGCAGGTTGGATCCAATTGCCCCAACCCGCAAGCCATGGCGTTCACGAGAGGGAAAATAATATGAAAATCAGCACCCGGTTGGCGATCCTGTTGGCCTTCTTACTGGCGGGCATGGCGATGATCGGCGTGATGGGGTTATATGCTTCCGGCAAGGCGAACAGCGCGCTGGAGTCAACGTATGACAACAAGGTGATACCCCTCATACAATTGGATATTATCTCCAGGGCAAACCTGAATAACCAGATTGCCATCGCCTATGCGATCATCCAGCCCGAGAAGATGGCGGAAAATATTCGGAAAATATCAGAGAACAAGACTGTCATCGACAAGCAATGGGAAGCCTACCTGCGGTCCCTGATCGACGAGGAAGACAGAATCCTGGCGAAAAAATTTGAAGAGGTGCGCGGGCGCTTTGTCGAGGGTGGCATCAAGCCGGCATTGACCGCGATGCGCGCCAATAATGTGGCCGAACTCATAAAGATTCAGACAAACCCTGTCATTACCCTGAATGCTCCGCTGAGTGAGGCAATGGACGCATTGGTCGAGATGCAAAAGCGCGATGCCAAAAAATTATACGATGAATCGGTTTCCGCCTTCACAACCGTGCGCATGTTTTCCATCGCGTTGATCCTGATTTGCCTGGCATTGGGCGTTGCAATGGGGTACTTCACCATCCGTGGCATCAACCGCTCGGTGAATGAGTTGCGCGGCGTGATGGTGAAGATGTCGGCGGATGGCGATTTGAGCGCGCGCGCCAAGGTGTATGGGCAGGATGAAATCGGCCAGACTGCCACCGCTTTTAATAATCTGATTGATGGCTTCGCCAACATCATCCGCCAAGTGCTCGGCCATGCCGGAACGGTGTCCGGCACCGCGGCGCAACTGTCCGCCTCCTCGTCGCAGATCGCGCAAGGCTCGCAGGCGCAGAGCGAAGCGGCCGTTTCCACGGCGGCGGCGGTGGAGCAGATCACCGTGAGCATCAATTCGGTTGCCGCCAACACTGAAGACGTGCGCAAGCTATCCGAGAAGAGCCTGCAGCAAACCCGGCAGGGCAACCAGAATGTAACGGAAATGATAAGCGAAATTGGCCGCGTGCAGGAGGCGGTCAATCAGATCGCGGGCTCGGTCAAGGAGTTCGTTGACAGCACGCGCGCCATAGCCGGCATGACCCAGCAAGTGAAGGACATCGCCGACCAGACCAACCTGCTGGCGTTGAATGCGGCCATCGAAGCGGCGCGCGCCGGCGAGCAGGGGCGGGGCTTTGCGGTGGTGGCGGACGAGGTGCGCAAGCTGGCGGAAAAATCCGCGCAGTCGGCCAACGAGATTGATCGGGTGACCGGCTCGTTGAACCAGAAATCCACTCACGTCGAAGCCACTGTGCAAGCAGGTTTGCGTTCCTTGCAGGCGACGCAGGAGCATGTGGGGCGCGTTTCGGCTGTGCTGACCGAGGCGGGCGAGTCGGTATCGCAGTCCAGCCACGGCGTGAGCGACATCGCCGCCTCGGTGGGAGAACAAAGCCTGGCGAGCACCGAGATTGCGCGCAACGTGGAAAAGATCGCGCAGATGTCGGAAGAAAACCATGCGGCGGTGGAATCGAATACCCGGGATATCGTGCGCCTGGAACAGTTGGCCAAAGAGTTGCAGGGTGCAGTGAGCCGGTTCAAGGCTTGAATGCAGAAAGTAGGGTGGGCACAAAAACACGCCCACCCTACCAAGCTGAAGTTTCATCAGTAGTCGAATCAGTTCCAATCATTACATACAAAGGAAATATCATGAAAAAACTATTGGCGGTATTTGTGGCAATTTTTCTGGTCGGGCTTGCGGTTCCGGCGAACGCTGGCGAGTTTGGTGACCTGAGAACAAAGATGAGCGCGGCCAGAGAGTCGTTGGTCGCAATGATGCTTCATAAAGAACAGCGCGGTTCCGACCAGCAAAAACTGGTGAAAGATACGGCTGACGCTGTCAGCGCACAACTTGCAAAGATGAAGGCGCCAGCCGGAAAAGAAGTGCAGTTCAAGGAATTGGTTGAAACATGGGCAGCCTTCAAGAAAACCCGCGAGACGGAGCTGGTTCCGCTCATCCTCAAGGGCAAAGATGAAGAAGCAAAAAAGATCGGTGGCGGCATTCAGAAAGAAAGAATTACGAAATGCCAGAACATCATAAACGAGCTTGATAATTAAACCGAGATTGTCCATTAGCACAAAACCGCGTCATTCCCTGTCACCCTCGCGAAAGCTGGAGGCATGGGGTAGGCAGTGGGTAGTGGGTAGAAATAACCTCCGCCCACCGCGTGGGCACAAAAAATATGACCACCCCACGCACTGCTTTTCCAGGTTGATGGGAAGGAGTTGATGGTGTTAAACAATATAAAAATACGTACCCGGTTAATGTTCCTGCTGGCCTTGTTGCTGGCGGTGGTGGCGGCTGTCGGCGGGCTTGGCCTGTATGCCTCCGGCAAATCGAACAGCGCGATGGAATCGGTAAACAATGATCGGGTGATCCCCATCATGCAATTGAATGCCATCTACAAGGCGAACCTGGGCAACCGGCTTGCCATCTCCAATGCGATTGAACAGCCCGGGGAGATGGTGAAATCCGTTCAGAAAATAATGGAGAACAAGAATTTAATTGACAAGCAATGGGAAGCCTTTACAGCGATTGTCCTGCGCGACGGTGTGGTTGACGAGGAAGACAGAATCCTGGCGGCAAAATTTGTCGAGGTGCGCGGGCGCTTTGTTGAAGGAGGCGTCAAGCCGGCCGTGGCCGCGATGCGCGCCGGAAAAATCGATGAAATCAAACTCATTCAGGAGTACATCCTTACGCTCTCCGGGCCGATGGATGAAGCGCTGGACGCTTTGATCGAAATGCAACAGCGCGATGCCCAGAAGGCATATGAAGAATCCAATGCCACCTTCAATAACATGCGTATGCTTTCCATCGCGCTGGCGCTGATAGGCGCGGCATTGGGCGGTGCAGTGGGGTTTTCCATTATCCGTGGCATCAACCGTTCGGTGAACGAATTGCGCGGCGTGATGGTGCAAATGTCGTCGGATGGCAACTTGAACGCGCGCGCCAAGGTGTATGGCCGGGAAGAAATCGGGCAGGCATCAACAGCGTTCAACGGGCTGATCGAACGTTTCTCCGGCATCATGCAGGAAATCGAGGATTGCAGCCGGAGCATGGGCCAATCGTCCTATCAGGTTGCCACGATCTCAAACGAGATTGCCGAGGTAAGCAAACAGCAGGAAAGCCACTCCGGGGAAGTGATCAGCGCAATGCGGCAACTGCACCAGATTTCCTCCAATGTGCAGGCGCAGGCCACCGAAGCGGCTGGCCGTTCACGCCAGGTCGAAACACTGGCGCGGGAAGGCATCGGGAACGTGCATCAGAACATCGGCTCGATGGAGGAAACCACCCGGCAAGTTGGCCGCGCTTCCCTTGAAATTCAGGAACTGGAACAGTCCGCCCAGCAGATCCACAACATCGTCAAGACCATCAAGGATATTGCCGGACAAACCAACCTGCTTGCCCTCAACGCCGCCATCGAGGCCGCTCGCGCCGGAGAGCAGGGCCGGGGCTTTGCGGTGGTGGCCGACGAGGTCAGAAAGCTTGCCGAACGAACCACGCACTCGGCAACCGAAGTCAGCGACATCATCGGGAAGCTTTCCGGGATGGTGCAACAAGTGGCCGCAACCATGGANNGAGACCGCGCAAGCCAACCAGGGGATTTCCGGCGCGAGCCAACAGCAACTGGACCAGTTCGGATTGCTGCAATCCACGCTGGAAACCCTGTTTTCAATTCTGAAGGAAAGCGGGACAAAAGTAGAGACCACAGCCATCATCGGCGGCGATTTGCGCGCGGTCGCGGGCAGGTTGGACAGCATCATGTCCGGCTTCACATTCACCAGCGGGATTGTTATCGAGGCCTCCCAGCATGAGAAACGCCGCGCGCCGCGCGCGCAAAACAGCCTGCTGGTAAAAATGCAACTGGACGGCCGGCAAATAGAAACGGTAACCAGCGATTTTTCCATGACGGGGCTCGGCCTGAGGCTTCCCCGGGCCATAAATGAACGCGAGCAGGTAGAGCTTTCCGTTTATCTGCCCAACGAGGATCTGAAACAGTACGAGCGCCAGGAACCATTGTGTATCAAGGGGCGTATCCTCTGGCAGCGGAAGGATGGGGACGGTTATTTATGTGGCGTGGAATTCGTGAGTGTGGATGAAAGCAAGCGCACCATGATTAAAAAATGCTTTGCGTTTTTCAACAAGAATCCAGAATTCTGAGATGAATGAAGGGTAAACGGTTGGCGGCTTTGTGGGTGCGAATTTATTCGCACGAGCAACAGGTTGTATGCGAATAAATTCGCACTTGTAAGGGTAGCCCGGTGCATTGAAGTGTAGATAAGTAGGGTGGGCACGTCTTTGTGCCCACGCGGTCAGCGGAGGTTATTTCCGCGTGGGCACAAAAAAACGTGCCCACCCTACCAGCCTCTGAGTTAGGAGAAATAAATGTCGGACGTGTTAAAGAATATAGATGCGCGCACCAAGCTGGCAGGAACCAACAAGCTGGAAATCCTGATGTTCACGCTCGGCCTGGACAACCGCACCGGGCGCGAGGAGACTTTCGGCATTAACGTGTTCAAGGTGCGCGAGGTGATGCGCATACCTTCCATTACCCGTGCGCCGGAAATGCCGCCATCGGTGGAAGGGATGGTGAGTTTGCGCGGTGCGCTGGTGCCGGTGGTTGACCTGGCGAAATACACCGGGGTGCAGACCGACGCCAAGCCGGGGATCATGATCGTCACCGAATACAATGGCCACACGCAAGGTTTCCTGGTCGAGACAGTGGATACCATCCTGCGCCTGGACTGGGCCGACATGCGGGTGCCGCCGGATATGCTGAACACCCAGATGGGCGGCCTGGTGACAGCCGTCACCGAGCTTAAAGACGGGCGTCTGGTGATGATGATGGACGTGGAAAAAGTGTTGTCCGAAACAGGCCATTTTTATGATGACGATCTCATCCTGAAAAACGTGCAGCCATTGGGGGTGGAGAACCGCACCGTGTTCTTTGCCGACGATTCCTCGGTCGCGCGCAAGCAGATCGAGCGCACGCTGGAGGCGATGCGGGTGAAGCACATCTCCGCCGTCAATGGCCGCCAGGCGTGGGATGAATTGCAGAAGATCGCCGATTACGCCGACTCGGCGGGCACCCCGGTGAGCGATCTGGTGCAAGTCATCCTGACCGATGTGGAAATGCCGGAAATGGATGGCTATATGCTCACGCGCAAGATCAAGGAGGACAGGCGCTTCCTCAATATTCCCGTACTGATGCATTCGTCGCTCTCCAGCTTGTCCAACCAGCAGCTTGGCAAAACCGTCGGGGTGGATGAATATGTGCCCAAATTTGAACCGCAGAAACTGGCGCAGACCCTCGCGCGCCTGCTCACATAAAAGGACCGGATCATGTCGCTTGCAGAAACCCACCACCAATTGACGGGCAACCCGCCCGAGCATAATGGCGGCAGCATGCTGGACAGCGTGGATGCGCGCACCGGCCTGGCCGGCTCCAACAAGATGGAGATATTGTTATTCTCGCTCGGCACGCAGGAAACGTTCGGCATCAATGTGTTCAAGGTCAAGGAAGTATGCCGGGCGATGCCGATCACCAAGACCCCCAATATGCCGGATGGTGTGGACGGCATCGTATCGTTGCGCGGCCACATCCTTCCGGTGCTGACCCTGGCCAAGTTTCTGGGGCTCGACAGTGAAGATCAGGATGCGCATCGCACCATGATGGTGGCCGAATACAGCCGCCACGTCCTCGGTTTCCTGGTGCGTGACGTGGATCGCATTATCCGTGTGGACTGGGACAAGGTGCGCGCTGCAGATGACATGTTGTCAAGCAACAAGGACATGATCACCGCCATCACCGAACTGCCGAACGGCAAGCTGGTTTCGATATTGGATGTCGAGCAGATTCTCGCCAGCGCATTCGGCGAGGCGCTGGTGGGTAACATTGACAAGATCGAAAGAGGGCAGGAATTGTGTATCTTTTTCGCGGATGATTCGGTCGTGGCGCGCAAGAAAATAAGCGAGGTGCTCGACAAGATGGGCATCAAACACATGCAGGCGAATAACGGGCTGGAAGCCTGGGAGCGACTGAAGGGGCTGGCGGATACGGCGCAGGGCAGCGGCGCGAGCCTGCACGAGCGGATCCAGGTGATCCTGGTGGATGCGGAGATGCCGGAGATGGACGGTTACGTCCTGACCCAGCACATCAAGGAAGATAAGCGTTTTGATAGTATCCCGGTGGTCATGCATTCGTCCTTGTCGTCGGATGCCAACCGGGACATGGGAAAGCGGGTGGGGGTTGATTACTATGTCCCGAAATTCGATGCGGCGATGCTGGCCAGCACATTGCGGCCGCTATTGGTGGGGTGAAGAGTGGAATGTGAGAAATGAAACGTAGCACCGGCTTATGGTTTCCCCCTTTCACGTTTCACGGTTTATTTTGGAGGTAATTGTGGCAGACACAAACATGAAATTCCTGGTGGTGGATGATTTTTCCACCATGCGGCGCATTGTGCGCAACCTGCTCAAAGAGCTTGGTTTCACCAATGCGCAGGAAGCGGAAGACGGTGTTGACGCGCTGAACAAGCTGCGCGGTGAGAAATTTGATTTTGTGGTGACGGACTGGAACATGCCCAATATGTCCGGTATCGAGTTGCTCAAGGCTATCCGCGCGGATGCCAACCTCAAGCACCTGCCGGTGCTGATGGTGACCGCCGAGGCCAAGCGCGAAAACATCATCGAGGCGGCGCAGGCGGGCGCCAGCGGCTATGTCGTCAAGCCGTTCACCGCCGCTACGCTGGATGAAAAACTGAAGAAAATCTTTGAAAAAATGCCCAAGTGAGTATGCCATGACCAATAAAGCGGATACAGGACAGGATTCGGATGATTTGGAGGCGCTGTTTGACAGCATCGTCTCGGCGAGCAACAGGCAGGAGGCGGCTGCCCAAGCGCCTGCCGCCATGGATGCCGGCGGATCATCGGACAAGGTAATCAACAAAATCGGCCATATGGCGCGCTCGCTGCACGACACCCTGCGCGAACTCGGCTATGACAAGAACCTGGAAAAGGCCGCGTCTTCTATTCCCGATGCCCGCGACCGCCTCAATTATATCGCCACCCTGACCGAGAAAGCCGCCGAGCGGGTGCTGAATGCCACCGATGCCGCGCAACCGGTGGTGGAAAAACTTGAAGCCGATTCACAGCGGCTGGCACGGGAATGGCAGAGGCTGTTTGACAAACAGCTCGATGTCGAGCAATTCAAGAACCTGGCCACGCAAACCCATAAATTCCTGGCTGATGTGCCCGTGCAGACCAAGGCAACCAATGCCTACCTGATGGAGATCATGATGGCGCAGGATTTTCAGGATCTCACCGGCCAGGTCATCAAGAAGATTGTTGAAGTAACGCGGCAAATGGAACAGCAACTGGTGGACCTGCTGGTCGAAAACCCTCCCTCCACGGCTAATCCGGACGCTTATGCCGGAATGATGAACGGCCCCGTGGTAAACGCCGCAGGGCGCACCGATGTGGTGACCAGCCAGGATCAGGTTGACGAGTTGCTGGAAAGCCTGGGATTTTAAGCGGGCGTTAGCAATGTAGGTCGGACTTTAGTCCGACGCTGACACCGTGTCGGGCTGAAGCCCGACCTACTTGGGAGAATGAAATGAACGATTTTGCGGGCATGGAAGAATTGATGCAAGATTTCCTGACGGAAGCCTCAGACCTGCTGTCCGATGTTGACAGCAAGTTGATGGAACTGGAAAAGTCGCCCCATGACCGCGACCTGCTGAATGTTATATTTCGCGGTTTCCACACCATCAAGGGTGGTGCGGGATTTCTCAATGCAACGGAACTGGTCGCGCTATGCCATCTCACCGAAAACCTGTTTGACAAGCTGCGCAATGGCGAACTGTCCCTGAACGCAGAGCTCATGGACGTGATTTTTGCCGCGACCGGGGAAGTCCAGGAGATGTTTGGCTCGCTGGCTCAGGGCAGACAGCCGGAGGCTGCTCCCGCGCACCTGATTGCGGCACTTAACGAGGTGCTACACGGGACAGGTGGCGGAGGGCAGAAGGCAGGAAAACCATGCGATGCAGTCGCGGCAACACTCCAGATCTCTGATGGGCCAGATTGGAATGGGCTATATCGGGCGCTGGTGGACCCCCATCACCCTGCCGCCGCCCCGGCCCCAACCGTTACGCACGCCGTTACTTCCCCGCCTGCTGCCGCACCCGCGCCCATCGGTGATATTGATGAAGCGCAGCTCAAGGCCAGCGCATTCGGTCGCCGCACCGCCGACATTCCGGGCGCCAAGGCGCCGCCCGTCATCCGCCGCGAAAGCGATGCGGGAGCCAAGGACAACACCATACGCGTGGATACCGACCGGCTGGATCAGGTGCTCAACCTCTCCGGAGAAATCGGGCTGACCAAGAACCGCCTGACCCACCTGCGCAGCGATATTCTGCAGGGGCGCTCGGATGCCGCCACGCTGCGTGCGCTGGACGAGTCGGTTAGCCAGCTCGACATGCTGGTGGTAAATCTGCAAAACGCCGTGATGAAGACGCGCATGCAGCCCATCGGCCGGCTGTTCAATAAATATCCGCGCCTGGCGCGCGACCTGGCGCGCCAGCTTGGCAAGGATGTGGAGCTGGTATTGTCCGGCGAAGAAACCGAAATTGACAAAACCATGATCGAGGATCTGAATGACCCGCTGGTACACCTGGTCCGCAACGCGGTGGACCACGGCGTGGAAGACCCGGAGCACCGCGCGGCGGCGGGCAAGCCGGCGAAGAGCGTGGTGCATCTCGGCGCGCGCCAGGAAGGCGACCACATCATTATCAGCATAACCGATGACGGCAAGGGCATGCGCCCCGAAGTGATCCGCAACAAGGCGATCGAGAAGGGGTTGATCAGCACGGAAACGGCAAGCGGCCTGGATGATGAACAGAGCCTGGACCTGATTATGCTGCCGGGATTTTCGACCAACGACCAGATTTCCAATGTCTCCGGGCGCGGCGTCGGCATGGATGTGGTGAAAACCAACATCCAGAAACTGAACGGCGCCATCAGCATCGCATCCGTGCCCGGCAAGGGCAGCGAATTCACCATCTCGCTGCCGCTCACCCTGGCGATCCTGCCGGTGTTGCTGCTGCGGCTATGCAACCAGTCGTTTGCCGTGCCGTTGTCCATGGTGCGGGAAATCCTTTCGATTTCGCCGGATGAGCTGCAACAGATATCCGGCAAGGCCACCATGGTCGTGCGCGGCGAGGTATTGCCGGTGTTGCCGCTGGCGCGCCTGATCGGCTGGGAGCAGGCTGAAACGCCGGAGGTGGGCGTGCTGATGCAGGTAGGCGCAAACAGCTTCATCCTCTCGGCAGATGGTTTTGCCGGCCACGACGATGTGGTGATCAAATCATTGGATACTTTCCGCCCCAAGGGAGTGGCGGGCGTGACCATGTCCAGTGAAGGGGAGATCGTGCTGATACTGGATATCAAGGAATTGCTTGGCGACGTGCGCAGGTAAATGGTTCTTTCCGTGCCCGGTAGACAACCAATGCGCCATTTCCTCAGTAGCCTTATCAGCAGCTCCGCCAGCGGGCCAAGTGTTGCATCCACCCCGCGCTAGCTACGCGTTACAAAATTCAGGAAAAAATATGTTTTGCGGAAAATTGAGACAAGAACACCAAGCGCTGCAAGCCAGACTGGCCCATGCAGATCAAGAGATTACCGCGTTGCGCGGTAATTTGACCGCACTTGAAAGGGAGCGGGATGCGGTGCGCGCCGAGCTTGCGGCAATTCATGTAGAACATGAAACTTCGTCACGGCTGTTTGCCAATATGCAGGGATTCGGCGATTCTTTTGTCGTGCTGCAACAATCCCAGTCCAATGCGGCGCAGGCGTTGCGCGAAGAGAAACAACATGCCATTGAAGCCGCCAGCATTTCGGCAAGCAATCGCGAGTCCGTGTTGCAGATCGCACATAGCCTGGACGCCCTGTCCGGGGATACGCTGCAAACTTCGCAAAACGTGCAGAATCTGACCGAGCGCGCGGCGCAAATCGGCAGCATCGTTCAACTGATCAAGGAAATTGCGGACCAGACCAATCTGCTGGCGCTCAACGCGGCAATCGAGGCTGCGCGTGCCGGCGAACAAGGGCGTGGCTTTGCCGTAGTCGCGGACGAGGTGCGCAAGCTGGCTGAGCGTACCGCGAAAGCGACCAGCGAAATTTCGATGATTGTGGTTGCCATCCAAGATGAAACCGGTCGCACCAAAGTGCAGATGGAAGGGCTGGCGGCGAAGTCGCAGGTATTCGGGCGTGATGTCGCGGGCGTGATGGATAGCATGAAGCACCTGCTGGATCTGTCGCACCAGATGGAGGGCACGATTTCAGCGGCGGCGTTGCGCAGCTTCGTCGAAGTCACCAAGATAGACCATATTCTTTACAAGTTCGAAATTTATAAAGTGTTTATGGGAATATCGGATCGAACCGCCGACAGCTTTGCGCCGCATACCGCGTGCCGATTGGGTAAATGGTACTTTGAAGGTGAAGGCAAGGATTGTTTTTCCAGGCTGGATGGCTATGCGGCTGTGGCGAGCCCGCATCAGGCATTCCACCAGAATGGCAGGGAGGCAGTTACGGCGTTTCGCGCCAACGACCCCTTGCGCGGTATCGATCTGGTCGGAAAATTGGAAGCGGACAGCATGGAAGTGCTTGCCGCTTTGGAAAGAATTGCTGTGGCGGGAGAAAACGACAGCAGTCTGTTGTGTCATTCGCCGAAGGGGTAGGTGTTCAGCGCCGCGCCATTGCTCATTGATGCGCAAAATAATTGGATAGGGAAGAAAAATTGGATAGGGAAGAAAAATGAAAAGATCAATCACGCCAACTTCGGTTGAGAGAGTGATGCGCGAGGAAGATTTTATCGTTTCCATGACCGACCTCAAGGGCCGCATCACTTATGGCAACCGGATATTCATCGAATTTTCCGGTTATAGGGAAGCCGAATTGCTCGGCTCGCAGCACAACATCATCCGCCATCCCGATATGCCGCGCGCGGTGTTCAAGCTGCTGTGGGACACGATTCAAAATAAAAATGAATGTTTTGCCTATGTGAAAAACATGTCCAAAGATGGCGGGTTCTATTGGGTATTCACCAACGTCACGCCGACGTTCGACCCGTCGGGCAATATCACCGGATATTTGTCGGTGCGCCGCAGGCCCAGGTTGAGCGGGATTCAGACTGTCACCGGGTTGTACGCCGCCATGCTGGAAGCGGAGAAGAAAGCCGGGCCGGTCAATGCGATTGCCGCCTCCACCAGGATACTGGTGGATTTATTGAAAGAAAAGGGGCTCAGCTATGATGAACTCGTCCTTGCAATTTAAGTTTTCCGCGCTGTTGTGGTCGTTTTCATTCGGAATGCTGGTCATCATTTTGTACGACTACATGCAGCACGGGATGGATATCCCCATGTTTGTTTTCCTTGTTGCCGGGGTGGCCGTATCCGCATGGGGGCAATGGTTAGTAAAGCGTTGGCTGGCGCCAGTCGGAAAAATGAAGGAGGTCATAGATGATATTTCGCAGGGGAAATTTAACAAACGAGTGACAGGAATAGCCGAAAGGTATGATGAAATCGGCCTGTCATGCTGGAGCTTGAACGACATGCTGGACCAGTTGAATACCTTCGTCCGCGAGCAGGAAACCAGTTTTCGCCGCAACACCGAGAACAAGTTCTATCGCAAAGCGATAGTCGGCGGGACGCATGGCGGGTTCAAGAAAGGCCTGGAAAACCAGAATACCCTGCTGGCAGGCGCGGAAGGGGAAAAAATGGCGGCAATACGCAAGCAACTATTGTCGCGGGCACAATCGCTCAACTCCGATAATTTATTGAAAAACATGACCTCAAATCAGCAGGATTTGAAAGCGATTACCGACAACATGGAGCAGTTGGCAGCTTTGTCCAGCCGCACCCGGGACGATGCCGATGAGAGCCGTGAATCGGTCAAGGAGGTAGTGCAGCGGCTTTCCGGCATCGTCGAGCGGGTGAATCATGCCAATGCCGCGATTACCCAACTGAATGCGCGCAGCGCGGAAATCAACAAGGCGGTGGGATTGATTACATCAATTGCGGATCAGACCAACCTGCTGGCCCTGAACGCGGCCATTGAAGCGGCGCGCGCCGGCGAAGCGGGGCGCGGTTTTGCGGTAGTGGCGGACGAGGTGCGCAAGTTGGCCGAAAATACCAAGAATGCCTCTGAATCCATCGGGAGCACTATGAAAATGTTGCAGGTTGAAGCGGCCAAGATGCTGGTGGATTCCGAGGAGATGCACAAGATCGCCAATTCTTCGCAGGGTGCTATCGGGCGGCTCGAGCAGAAGTTCGGGCAGTTTTACGAATCTGCTGTTACCACGCTATCCAGCGCCCGCTACGCGCAGGATCTCAGCTTCGCCTCTTTGGTTAAAGTGGATCACGTCGTTTACAAGCAGCGGGCTTATGTGTTGATAGACAATCCGGGCAATGAAGAATACAAAAGGGCGGCGGGTGTGGATCACAACAATTGCCGGATGGGCAAATGGTATGAAGGGGCAGGCAAGGACGTGTTCGGCGGGATGATCGCTTACCGCAATTTGCTGGAGCCGCACCGCAAAGTGCACGAGTGCGTGCATCTCATGGTTGAACAATTGGATCAAGGCTGGGAGCGCAACCCCGCGATACAGGACAGGATTTTTGACGCGCTCGAAGGCGCGGAACAAGCCAGCCTTGAGGTAATGAAAATGCTGGATCAGGTGGTTGCGGATAAACATCCGCATATGGCCAAGGCGGCGTAGTTATGACCCCGGATTATCCATTAGGTGTAGGTCGGATTGCTTCGACAGGCTCAGGACATGCTTCAGCCCGACATGTCTTGCATAGCAGCCTACCAGGTTCTCGCACCCGGAGGGTGTTGCATCCGCCCATAGCTTTCCATGAGGAAGCCATTTCTGCCGCTGTGAAAAAAGGAGCGCGCCATTGAAAATCCTGCTTGTTGATGACTCCAGGTCAACCGCTGCCATCATGCTGGCCCGTTTGTCTTTATTGGGGCATGAAGTAACCCATGCGCTTGATGGGCTGGCGGCTGTTGACCTGTTCAGGAAAATGGCGCCGGATATGATTCTCATGGACATCGAGATGCCGGTGATGAACGGTTTTGAGGCGACGGCCCGCATCCGCGCCGAGGAAGCGACGCATAAGTGGGCATGGACGCCAATCATTTTCCTGACCGCATCCGACTCACAGGATAACTTGCTGACGGCCATCGAAGCGGGCGGGGACGATTTCATCCTGAAAAATGTCCCGGAACCCATCCTGCACGCCAAGATGAAAGCCATGTCCCGGATCGCGCGCTTGCGGGAAGAACTCAGCATCGCCAACCGCAAGCTGGAGGAGATAGCCACCCGTGACCGTTTAACCGGTCTTTACAACCGCCGCTATATGGACATGCAGGTAGATGCGCTTTGGGACAGGCCGACAAAAAATGGCGCCAAAATAGCCCTGCTGATGATAGACGTGGACAACTTCAAGAAATACAACGACCGCTACGGCCACCAGACAGGCGACGATTGCCTGGCCAATGTGGCGAAAGCAATCAGTTTGACTGTGGATGGCTTCAATTCGTCGCGTTCCGGAGAGGAAGCATTTGCCGCCAGATATGGCGGCGAAGAATTCACCGTTATTATCCCAAACGGATCCAATACCGCCGCAGCAGCCTGCGCACAGGCCATTCACGATGCCTTGAAATCGCTGAAAATAGCGCACGAGCTGAACGGGAATTATGGGGTCGTAACGGTTTCTATCGGTGCCAGCCTGTCTGCCCCGGCTACCAGAACAACTATTGCAGATGCATTCAGGCAGGCCGATGCGGCCCTGTATAAAGCGAAAGAATCGGGAAGGAACAGGACAACGCTCGCTTGAGGGGGCCTCTATAAATCCAAACTCCGTCGCGATGCTGCGTTGCTCAAGAAATTTTAAC
>CXWL01002368.1_pt1 | contig 57150 bp, 56 predicted proteins | sample 590931 | NCBI WGS metagenome assembly CXWL01 (sample SAMEA3498368, study PRJEB10139) | groundwater metagenome | biome: water well; material: biofilm material | place: Germany | collected 2015-04-27 | reverse complement strand
CAGGAAGCGACCGGGCTCACGCAAGCCCAGCAGGACTGGCCTCCCGCGCGAGCGGGTTAGTGCGATTGGCCCAAACCGGCCGAGTGTAGGAGCACGTTAAAGGGAATTCGAACCGTCTAAGTCGCATCGCCTTTCGATCAGCTTGGCGCAAGCAGCATGGTCAGGGCGGAGACGTCACCGAGTGTGTCGAAGCGTTCCAGAACGTGCCTGATCGAGCGGCCGTATTCTGGCGTTAGCCCGGCGTAGGCGATGCAATCTTCGAACTTCGAGCTCGTTTCCGCTGCGCTCATCGGCGCGTCAATGCTGCCCTTGGCGATGGCGACATGTTTATCCAGCGTCCGCCCGTCGTGGGTCACAACCTCAATGCGCGCTTCGCCAGGACCGCCGCGCTCATTGGTAAGACGGTCGTCCTGCTCTGTTGCGATGCGCTCGGCCATCGCCAAAATATCACGCCGTTCGAGCGCCTCCGCCGTAAACTGAGACAGGCTGACCCGTCCGTCTACAAAGGCTGACGAAACCACCCACGGAATGCTGAACTGGGCTTCCACAGACGATGTCGGGTGGCGCTTACTCTCGATCGGCTGGCTGAGAAAAGGCCACTCGCTGGGTGCGTTTTGGATGACGATCCGTTCGATTTGGTTCGCGTAAAGTTGGTGTTCCGCGACCAGTTGAAGAGCGGCGTCGGCTGAGGTGTGCGAGCCACGGCATGACGGCCACGGTTTGAACGACGTTTCCTCGGCCGGATAAGCGCTGCCAAGACCGCCGAGTAGCAGTTCACGCGAATAGATATTGCGGTGATATTGGCGGAAGAAGCCGCGATCGCCCTCAAGCACATGACGCGGACCCGTCAAGCCGCGCGCCGCGAGCCGCGCTGCAAGCACGCCGCCAGCGCTGGCGAAACCGGGGCCAAGCCGTTTTGCCAGCGCGCCGTCCAGGTGCGACTGCGCGTTGCCGGCGGCTTGGTGCGACGCGATGCCGACGGCGTTGATCGTTTGGTCGCGGCTCAGGCCTATCAAGCGCGAGGCAATGAGCGCCGACGAGAGGTAACCGATTAGCGTGGTGTAGTGCCAACCCACGGCGAAGCCGTCGACGCCGGGCTGCGAAGCCAACGAGATGCGGCAGGCCACGTCGATCGCCAGTGTCGAGGCGGCGAGAAACTCCCGCCCGCTGACGCCGCCGACTTGATCTGCAACTGCGAAGCCGGCAGGAAAGGTGATGGCCGAAGGATGCAGGAAACCGCGTTCGAAGGTGTCGTCGAATTCGAGCGCGTGGGCCATGACGGCGTTGGCGCGCGCCGCTTCGTACGACGGCACGCGCAGCGATGAGCCCCACAGCGCGCTTTCACGGCGGNNCGCGCGCCAGCTCGCGCAGTTCGGTAACGCCAGATTCGTTGCGAGCGGCGACCGCGACGGCGACGGTGTCGAGCAATTGTTGCCGCGTCATCGCCAGGGCGCTGGCGGGGATTGCTTCGAAGCGCGTCGACAACATGTGGTCGACCAGCGGCTCGATGGAATCTGGGGGAGAGTTTTCGTCGCGAGCGGCGCCGGTGTTTGCAGCGGCCTGGGCGTTGCCGACCATGGCGGCGCCGGTGAGCGCCGCTGTGCACAGGATAGTGCGACGGCTGAACATGCGATGATTCCTTGGCGGCGAGAGCCTCGAGCCTAAGAATCAGTAGCATAATAGAACAACGAGTCTAGAGTTGGTAATTAATAAGCCCCGACAGCCGGGTGGCGCCCTTGGTCAACATTTGACTTATAGAATGACGAGTCTAGAAATGGGAACGACAGGCGGGAGAGGCGGTGTCATGATCAGGTCGATGGCGTACCTTGGGCTGACCACACCGGCGGTGCGGGAATGGCGGCTCTTCGGCGCCGACATACTTGGTCTCCAAACTGTCGCCGATGGGGCCGATGGCGCGGCTCGCTTCCGGATGGATGATGCCAATTGCCGGCTTTGGATCCATGCCAGCGACAAGAACGACATCGCCTACATCGGATGGACGCTGACTGACGAGCGCGCGGCGTTCACGCTTGGAAAGCGGATCGAAACCGCCGGTCGAGAGCTGCACCGCGCCACGGCTGAAGAGGCGAGCGCACGAGAGGTTGCTGGTTTCTATTGGTTCGTCGACCCTGCGGGCTTCCGTCAGGAGTTGAGTTGGGGTCAGTGCGTGACGCCCAACACCTTTATGCCGGGGCGCCCGATGGCCGGTTTCCGGACCGGCGACCAAGGGATGGGGCATATCGTGCTCGCCGTGCCAGATTTGCGAGAAGCCAGCGCGTTCTACGAAGCGGCGATGGGCTTTCATCTTTCCGACAAGGTGGTGGATGGGAAGCGAGAGCTGCTCTTCTACCATTGCAATGGCCGGCATCATTCTTTGGCCATCGCCTCGCCCGCGCCGGGAAAGGCCGGCGCGCATCATCTCATGCTGGAAGTGAATGCGCTGGACGATGTTGGCGTGGCTGTCGAGTTATGCGCGCAACATGATGTTCCGGTAAGCAAATCGATAGGCCGTCACACCAATGACCGCATGATATCGACCTATCTTTTTTCGCCGTCGGTCTTGCGTATTGAGTACGGATACGGCGCGCTTGCAATTGACGATTTGTGGGAGCCAAAAACTTACGCAACGCCCTCGATCTGGGGCCACAAGGAACTGCGCCCTGATCTCCCGCCCGCGATGATTAGAAGTGACTGACTACAAACTTCCCCCGGACCCGCGCGCAACGTTGAAAGTGGCGGTGCAATCGCAGCCGCGCGCGGAGGCGGCCCCCTCCGATTCCATCAGCGGCGCCTTGTTTCGCAAGGTGCTCGGCAATGTTCCGACCTCGGTCGCCATACTGACCGGGGATGACGGGAGGGGGCCGTTTGGCATGGTGGTGGGCTCGTTGGTGTCCATCTCGCTCAATCCGCCGTTGGTGGGCGTATTCATCGACAATCGCTCAACTACGTTGCCGCGCTTGCTGAAGTGCCAAGAAGTTTGCGTCAATGTGTTGTCGGATGAGCAAGCTCAATTCTGCAGGGATTTCAGCCGCGAAAAGGAAGGCAGATTTCAGTGTGGGGGTTGGCGCCAGGACGAGGGCGCGGCGCCGCGCCTAAGCGAAGCGCTGACTTGGATCGCCGGATGCATCGAGAGGAGTCTCGTCATTGGCGATCACACGCTAATCGCGATCAAGACGCGCGCGTTGGAAGAAAACCCGGTTTGCGCTGGAAGCGAGCCGCTGATCTTTTTCCGTGGGGGGTTCAATGCCCGATGATCAGATCAGCGCGCCGGTCAGAAAGCAGAGAAGTGTCGAGGAGATCAAAGTGGTAGCTGTCAAAAAGCCTAAGGAAATTGCCGCCACGATCGCGGACGCGCGCGCCAGCATAGAAGCGGCGATGCCGGTCCTTGCCGCTGAGGCAGTGGCCTGCGATGAGCTTGGCCAGCTTACGCCGAGGGTGCGTGATATTCTGCGCGCCAGCGGCGTGATGCGGGCGCTGCAGCCGTTTGAGTATGGCGGCTTGGAAGCTGATCCTGCGGAGTACTGCCGTTTGGTTATGGACATCAGCGCGCAGGCGCCGTCCGCGGGATGGGTCGCGGGCGTCGTTGGCGTTCACTGTTTCGAGTTCGCCCAGGCTGATCCTCGCTTGCAGGAAGAAGTGTGGGGCAAGGACGTTGATACATGGACGGCCTCGCCGTACGCGATGATGGGTCGTGCGCGCCGCGTTGAGGGCGGTTGGAGACTGACTGGCCGCTGGCCGTTTTCGTCAGGGACGGACTGGTGTGATTGGATTGTAGTGGGCGGGCTCGCCGAGGCTCTCGATGGCGCCGATCCCGGCGTATTCACGGAACCTCACCACTTCGTCCTCCCGCGAAGCGACTATGTGATCCATCAAGACAGCTGGGACACGATGGGCCTTCGTGGCACCGGCTCGAAGGACGTTGAGGCGGTCGATGCGTTCGTGCCTGACTATCGTGTTTTCAACGTGAAGAAGTTGAACGATCGCGAGTACCATCGGAAGAATCGCCCGGACTCGCCGCTTTACGAGATGCCGTTCGATTACATTTTTCCGGGGGTCATCGCTGCGGCCACCATTGGCATTGCTGACGGCGTTGTGCGGCGCTTCTGGGAATATTCAGAAGCCCGAGTCAATCGTGGCGGGTTGAAGTCGATCGACCATCCTCATCAGATGGCCGCTTTGGGCGCGGCGATGGCCGATATTTCGGCATCGCGGCTTCACCTGCTGGTGGACATCAAGCGAGCGCATGACATCGTAATGGCGGGTGGCAAAGTGCCCAATGCGCTTCAACACGAAGCTAGACGCAACCAGGTGCGGGCCGTGCGCCGGGCGGCCGACGCCGCCCATCTCATCTTCAGCAATGTCGGTGGCAATGTCGCGCGCAACTCCAATCCCATACAGCGTTTCTATCGCGATCTAACCGTCGCTCTCTGTCACGCGTGCAATGCCGACCAGCAGGTTTATGCCGCGCAGGCGGCATACACGTTTGGCAAGCCAATCCCGCCAGGAATTATCGTGTAAGCGTTTCGGGGCGACGGTGTAGAGTGCTGAGCGGAGGAACCATGGCGTCCGATGGCGTTAGCGCCGATATCCTGGCGCGCTGGAAAGAACACTACCTAGCGCCGCTTTGGCTCAGCCCCACCGCCCACAGGCCGCCTGCGCCGGCGCAGCCGGCGCACCTGTGGGAATGGGCGAAGACGCGGGCGCTGGTGGAGCATGCGTTCCTCGAAACCTCTCCCGAAGTGGTCGAGCGTCGCGTTTTGCAATATCTCACACCGTTCGCACGCTCAGATAGTGACGAGTACACGGTCGGGACTATGCTCTGCTGCGTACAGTGCTTGCTACCGGGCGAAACGGCGCGGCCGCACCGCCATTCCATGGGCGCTATCAGGCTTGTGTTGGAGGGACGTGGAGCGACGACAATCGTGAACGGCAAGCCGTGTCCGATGGAGTATGGTGACCTGATCCTGACGCCGGCCTGGTGCTGGCATGAACATCGTCATGACGGCGACGCTCCAATGCTGTGGTTGGATGCGCTGGATGTGCCGTTGCATACCTACCTGGGGACCGCGCGTTTTCAGCCGCCACCAGTACAGGATATGCCCGCGACCTCTGCAGACGCTGCGTTCGAAACAGCTGCGTTCTTGCCAGCGACCACAGCCGATGCCGCGCATTCGCCGATGTTTCGCTATCCTTATGAGCGGGCCAGGAAGGCGCTTGCCGCGTCGCCGCGCGCGGCCGACGGCAGCCGCGCAATTCGCTACACCAACCCGGTGACCGGCGCGCAGGCGCAGCCCTTGCTCGATTGCACATTGGTTGCACTTGAGCGCGGCGCGCCGACATCGCCGAGCCGGAGCAATGCGAGTTGCGCCTGCGTCGTCCTTGAAGGCGAAGGCGCATCGACAATCGGAGATAAGACGTTCACCTGGCGGGAGAAGGACTTCTTTACAATTCCGCAAGGTCATTTCGCGAGTCACACGGCGGCGAGTGGAGAGGCGCAAATTTTCATACTCTCGGACCGTGATGTGTTGCGCAGGCTAGGTTTGCTGAGCGAAGAAACAACGACATGAAGATTGCGGTTTTTGACGAGGGAAGACTGGGCGTCGTCAAGGGCGAGCGCGTGTTCGATGTGAGCGCGGCGCTCGATGCGCTTTCACCGCGCTCCTGGCTTGCCAATCGCGGGGACTGGCTGATTGGTAATCTAGGTGCGCTCAAGCCCGCGATCGAACAAGCGCTGCCTGCCGCGACCGCACTGCCGATCGCCAGCGTGAAATTTTTGTCACCGGTGCAACAGCCGACCAAGATTATCGGCGTGCCAGTCAATTACCACGAGCACGTCGCCGAAGCGGAAGCCGATGTCGCGACGTTCTCGGATCGCTTTCGTGGCACGATCGAACAGCAGGGTTTCTTCCTGAAGGCGGTGAGCGCTCTGATCGGACCCGGCGAGGGCATCACATTGCGATTTCCAGATCGCCGCAACGACCATGAGATGGAACTTGGCGTTGTTATTGGCAAGACGGTTAGCCACATCGCAGAGGAGGAGGCGTTATCGGCGATCGCGGGCTATACCATCGCTCTCGATATGGTCGTTCGCGGGCCCGAGGACCGGAGTTTGCGTAAATCTCTCGATAGCTATGCCTTGGTCGGGCCGTGGCTGGTCACCGAGGATGAAATCGAAGATGCGGAGGCGCTGGATTTTTCGCTGTCCGTGAACGGGCAATTGCGTCAGTCCTCGAACACCAAGAACATGATCATGAAGTTGGCGGAGCAGATCGCTTATGCGTCGCGTTTCTACACACTCTACCCTGGCGACATTATCATGAGCGGAACGTGCGAAGGGGTGGGGCCGGTCAAGCCGGGCGATGTGATCAGCTGTGAGATTGAAAAGATCGCCAAGATGGAAGTGGCCGTTCATCCCGCCTACGCGGAGGGCACGCGCTCGTGAGCAAACTGAAATTGTCCGTGGCGGTCGGCGATTATGATCGATGCCGTCCGCTATTCGATGGCGACGTGCAGATTGACGGCGTAGCTCCCGTGTTCATGCGATTGTCGCCGGAGGAGATTTTCTTTCGCGCGTTCCGCCATGCCGAATTCGACATTTGCGAACTGTCACTGTCGTCATCCGTGGTCAAGACTGCGAACGGGACCCTGCCTTATGTCGGTGTGCCGACGTTTCTTTCGCGTATGTTCAGGCATTCGGCACTCTATGTGCGTAAGGATCGCATCAAGCGGCCGCAGGACCTGAAAGGCAAGAGAGTTGGGCTGCCGGAATATCAACTCACGGCGATGGTCTGGATACGAGCCTTACTTGAGCAAGACTATGGCGTCACGCCCGAAGATATCACCTGGGTGCGCGGCGGGATTTCTCACGGTCATCGGCCGGAGAAAATAAAACTGGATCTGCCGCCCTCCATTTCTCTGGTCGATGCGCCGCAAGGCCGAACCATTTCGGCCATGCTCGCCGATGGAGAAATTGACGGCTACATGGCGCCGCGCGCGCCGGATATCGCGATGGGCCAATCGCAGAATATCGGCTGGCTGTTCGACAATCCCATGGCCGAGGCAATCGCTTATTATGAGCGCCGCCGCATCTTCCCGATCATGCATATCGTGGGCGTGCGCCGCACATTGGCGGAGTCCCATCCCTGGCTTCCGGGGGCAGTGTTCAAGGCGTTTTCGCAGGCGAAGGACATTTGCCTGGAGCGGTTACGCGAGACGTCCGCTTGCAAGATCACCATGCCGTTCGTGGACGAGCGCCTGCATGCGGACATGGCCTTGATGGGCGATGAATTCTGGACCTATGGCATCGAGAAGAATCGTCACGTACTTGAAGAATTCATCGATCAGCATCACCGCCAGGGCTTATCGTCGCGGCGCGTCTCGCTGGAGGACCTGTTTCATCCCTCCACTTTCGAGCAGTTCGCGATCTAACCGCGCTAGCTCAGCCGATCTTTAGGCTAAACTCACGCGCGATCGCGGCGGCGTCTTGGTTCAGCTCAGGCGGCGGCGCCAACGTGTTCTGCCTTTGGCCGTCGAGCGTGACCGGGCATTTGATGCCAACGATCTCTCCCTGTACCGAGTGCGTTGAGCGCGCGAGCGTGCCCATATGCGCGACGTGTGGATCGGAAAGGACCTCATCGACGGTGTAGACCGGCGCGGCTGGAACCTCTTCCAAGGCGAGCGCCTGCATCCAGTCATCGCGGTTGCGCGTGGCAAAGACTGGAGCGAGGATGCCGCGGAGAGCCTCATAGTTGCGTGTGCGTGCGACGGGCGTGAGGAAACGCTCGTCGTGAGCAAGTTCGGGCCGGTTGATGGCTTTGAGCAAACCTTCCCAAAATTTCGAGACCGACGACAAATGAATACTCAGGAGCCGGCCGCTGCTGTCGGCAAACGTATAAGCCTGTGAAATGTGAACGCGCGTGGCTGGTGAAGACACAACGCCAGCGCGGGTGAACTGGGCAAAAGCGTCAGGAATGAAGGAAAGTGCTGCTTCCAGCATGTTGACCTCGACGTGGCCGCCTTCGTCAGTGGATACGCGGCGCAGCAGCGCGCCGAGCGCGCCTTGGACCGCATACATGCCGGTGACGTTGTCGGCGATCGTTGGCCCCGCCATGCGCGGGTCCGCACAGTCGAGCAAAAGGGATGAAATGCCGGAGAGCGCCAGCGCCACGCTATCGTAGGAAGGGCGGTCCTTGTATGGGCCGGATGCGCCGAAGCCAGTTATGGACACGCGGACAAGGCGCGGGTTGAGCGCGCGCAGACGTGCGTTGTCGAGGCCCATGCGCTCCAACGTGCCGGGCCGGAAGTTCTCCATGACGACGTCCGCGCGCCTCAGTAGGCGCGCAAGGTTTTCGCGGCCGGCATCGGATCCGAGGTCGAGCTGGATGCTTTCTTTGTTGCGGTTATAGGCCACGAAGGGAGGGCTGTACTTGCCCCCTCCGTGGCCGCGGAACGGATCGCCGGTTTCCGGTTGCTCCACCTTGATCACGCGTGCGCCCATATCGGCAAGCATCATGCCGGCCAGCGGGGCGGTGACCATCGTGCCCAGTTCGATGACGAGCGCGCCCTTGAGAACGTCGTGCATCATTGCCCCGCGGACTTAAGGATCGACCGGGCCATGGTGTTCTTGAGCACTTCGGTGGGGCCCTCCGTAATCCGAAAGCTGCGCAAGTCGCGCCAGTAGCGTTCCAAGGGCGTCGCGCGCGTCAGCCCCGCGCCTCCATGCAGCTGCAGGCAATCGTCGATAACTTTGAAGCCGCTCTCCACTCCAGTGACTTTGGCCATGAACGTCTCGACGCGAGCCTCCATGCCGCGATCGAGCTTCAGGGCGGCGTCACGAACCATCAGGCGCGCGGCATGCAACGCTGTGTAACCGTCGGCCAACATCCACTGCACGCCCTGGCGCTCGGAAAGCGGAGCGCCGAAGGTTCTCCGCTGTTGTACGTAGGCGGTAGTAAGCGCCAGGCATCGCGCCATGGCGCCGCACGCGTGCGCGCCGTGCCGGATGCGGCCGTGATTGATATACTTCTGCGCCAGTGAGAAGCCCAAACCTTCGCCGCCGACGAGATTCTCCGCCGGGATCTCCACATCGTCGAAGAAAATCTCATATGGCGCCTCGCCCATCATCGTTGCTTCGGCCGGTCCAACGGTAACGCCCGGTGTATCCATCTCGACGAGAAAACACGAAATGCCACCGCGCGCGCCGCGCTCGGGATCGGTGACCGCCATGACCTGGGCGAAATCAGCGGTCGCCGCTTTGGTGATGTAGCGCTTGTGACCGCTGATGCGCCACGTGTCGCCCGAGCGGATCGCCCGCGTGCGCATCGAGGCGGGATCGGAGCCGGCGTCGGGTTCGGTCTGCGCAAAACAGGCTCTGCGCTCACCGCGCAACACTGGCATGAGGTAGCGCTCGCGAAGCTGACCTTTCAGCGAGAGCAATATGGGACCTATGTTTGGGCCGAATACGGAGTGGTCGCGAGCAGCGACGGCGGTGGTGCGCGCGATCTCCTCCCAGAATAGCGAGAGCGCCAAGAGCCCGAGGTCGGCTCCGCCCAGATCGGCCGGCACGTCCATCAACCAGAAGCCGGCGGCGCGAGCCTTTTTTGCCGCGGCCGCTTCGTGGTCTGGCGGTAATTTGCCGTCGTTCGTGACATAGCGTTCGAGTGGCAGCAACTCGCGCTCCACGAAGCGCCGGACGCCGTCTCGGAACAGGACGAGCTCTTCCGGCAGCATGTGATCGAGGCTGGTTTCGAACATGACTTTGCGCCCGTTAGCCGACGGCTTCGTTGATTTGGCGCGGCATGTGCGCGTCAGCGGACAGTCGCTTCCAATTCTTGCCGGGCGAGTTTCGTTCGATCGCGTCGATTTCGCGCGAATAGATCTGGCGCAGCAGGGCAATACCGATGTCAGAACGACCGAGCCGCTCCTCGGTGCGGTCAACGATGACGCCTTGCCCGACGGCGGCGACGTAGTCTTGCGCCGAAGTCAGCTGCACCAGTTTGTCATCGGGCAGTCTGCGATGCACGAGGAGCTCTTCATGATGATCGGCGGGGTTGTACTCGGAATGCTGTTCAAAATAGGCGCGAATGCGCGCGTCGGTCTCCGGGTCGGTGGAGGGGATCGAGTAGATCAGGAAGCGCATCGTGTTCTGATCGTCGATAGGCGTCATCCAGACGCCGACATCCACCCAAGGATCGTCCGGTTCCAATGTCGGGTGCGAGATGTGATTGTTGTTGGGGAAGGTCCAGTCAGAGACGCGCTTTGATCCCGCCGATCGAACCGCGGTCTGGCGGATGCCGGCGTCGGTCTCTTCGTACGAAAGTTCAGGAATGGTCGCCGCGACAACGGCGCCGAAAGAACCCACCTTACCCCAGTGATGCACAAAGCTGACGTGGACCGCGTCCATTGAGTTCTCGACCTGTTGAAGCCAATTGCAAGGCCACACTTCGAGGCGCGCGAATTGCATCGCGCCGGGGCGCTCGAACACGGATTTGCGCGGAAGGTCGAAGGGCGGCGCCTCGCCGGCGCCTAGGTAGGCGAAAATGAGTCCAGCATATTCGTGGACGGGATAAGCGGCGATTTTGACGTTCGGTTGTCCGGCGTCGCGCTCGGCGGGCCTCTCCGTGCACTGGCCAGATCCGTCGAATTTCCAGCCGTGATACATGCAGCGCACTTCATCGCCTTGTACCCAGCCGTTCGCCAGAAGGGTCCGCCGATGGGGGCAAAGACCGCCCACCAGGTGCGCCGTTCCTGAATCGCCGCGATAAAGTGTCAAATCCTCGCCCATGACGCGCACGGCTTGGGCTGTGCCGGCGCCAAGCGTCGCCGAGCGGCCAACCGGCTGCCAGAACTGGCGCAGCAGCTTACCCATGCCAGTATCAGAACCCGTCAGGTGCAGCTTGCGCAGGCGCTCCTTACGATTGTCAGCGCTCATGTTCGCTCTCCTCTTGACCAGGCAGCAATGCTTCCTGGGGTTCGCCGAAGCGGGTTACGCGGACCTTTTTGGCGTAGTCAGCTATGTTCACGCCGGTATGAGCGCCAGGCGTCCACGTTGGATACTTGTGGCGTAAGCCGGCATCGACGGGGATGTCGGCGCCCGTGATCACTCCCGCTTCATCCGACGCGAGAAATACTGCGGCCCATGCAAGGTCGGAGGCCCGGGGGAAACGTTGCAACGGCAACATCTTCAGATAGTCGTCACGGGAATAGAAGGACATGCGATCGGGGCGCTTCCATTCTGGATCGAATATCTCATCCTTCATCAACGTCCACAGCTGATGCTCCATCGCGCATGGTGTGATCGTGTTCACGCGAATTCCGTACTGGGCAAGATCCATCGCCGCGGAGCGCGCGAAGCTGAGCAGGGCGGCCTTCGACGATGTGTAGGCTGTGCCTGCCGCCTCACCGAAATGCGCGGCAGTGGAAAGCAGATGGATAATCGAACCGCCGTGACCGGCGGCGATCATGGCTTTGGCGGCGTATTTGGTTGTAAGCAGGCCGGCGGTGGGAAAGCTCAGCACCGCTTCGTTCCAATCGTCGATGTCCATGTCGAGCAGATGCGACCAGTGCACGCGTCCGGCCATGTTTACGACGATGTCGACGCGTCCGAACACGGAGACCGTTTCGCCAAGTGCCTTTTCGACCTCCGCCGGCGTCGTAGCGTTGGCTTCGACAGGATGCGCAACGTGCCCTTTGCCGCGAATGAAGGCGACGGTGTCCTCGGCAGCGTCGCGGCGGGCGTCCGCGACGACCACCTTGGCCCCCTCACGCGCGAAAAAGTGCGCAATTGCGCCGCCAATGTTCGGCCCGGCGCCGAACACGATCGCGACTTTGCCTTCTAGTCTGCCCATGTCGTCTCCTCTCCGCCGTGAGCTGCAGGTTAATGTCCGTCGGCGCGGGCAGGCTCGGTCGTCAAGCTAAGCTTCTTGCGGTGACTTTCCGGCGTCAGCAGGATCGCAAGCGCGGCAATTGCGCTCAAGGCGATGAAGAAAACGCCCACATATATAGGATCCTCCCCACCGCTGCGCGCGAGCAGCCAAGTGGCGATTAGCGGCGCGAAGCCCGCGCTAACGGTTGAACCGATCTGAAACGTGACAGCCATGCCGCTGAAGCGGACGTCGGCGGCGAATTTTTCACCCAACCAGGCGCTGATCGGTCCGCCCATGAGAGCCTGGACCAACGGGTTGGCTAGAACGAAGGCCAACAAGAGCGAGCCTGGTTCGTCAGAAGCAAGGAGTGAGAACATAGGGAAAATCAGCGCCATCCCAGCCACGGCGCCGGTGAGCATCACGGGTTTGCGGCCGACATAATCGGAGAGAAGGGCGAAGGTCGGGATCGCGAAGATGTGCAAGACGTTCGCAAGCATTAGCGCGCTGAGGACGTCGGCGCGCTGATGTCCGCCAACGCTGGTAGCGTAGTTCACCATGAAGGTGGGCGCTAGCGTCGTCATCGCCAAGCAGGCGCTGGCGCCGAGCACTCCGCTCAGCACTTCGCGGGGATACGCGCCGAACACCACAAAGAGCGGGATGCTGCTCTTGCGCTCGGCGATCCGCTGGCGGTTCTGTTGCATCGCAACAAAGTCTGGCGTCTCATCGACGGAAAGGCGCAGATAAAGCGCGATCGCCACTAGCAGCGCGCTCAGAAGGAACGGCACGCGCCAGCCCCAACTCAGGAATGCCTCTTCGCCTAGGGCGGCGAAAGGCGTCAGCACCAGCGTCGCCAGCACCGCGCCGGTGGGAGCTCCGGCGCCCACGATCGATGCCGCGAACCCCCGCGTGTTTTTGCCAGCGTGCTCCATCGAGAGCAGTGTTGCGCCGGCCCATTCGCCGCCTACAGCGAAGCCTTGCACTAGGCGCAATGCGATGAGCGCGGCTGGCGCCGCGATCCCAACCTGGGCATAGGAGGGCAATAGACCCATCAGGAAACTTGCGCCGCCCATGAGATAGAGCGTCAGCATCAGCATGCGCTTACGGCCCATGCGATCGCCGAAATGCCCAAAAAAGATCGCACCCAAAGGGCGCGCAACATAGCCCACGGCCAATGTCCCGAGTGAAGCAAGCGTCGCGGCCGTTGGGTCGAGCGCGAAAAAGATCCGCGGGAACACCATGGCAGCCGTGATGCCGTAGAGCAGGAAGTCGTAATACTCGATCGCCGAGCCGAGATAGCTCGACCAGAGAGCCCGCAGCCTCATGGCCTTTGCGGCCGACCCCTCCATTGCTGCAGTCATCGCCGTCTCCCCACCGCTCTATTCCCCGGCTTGCCAAAATTTCAGCGCTGACGTCCGGATTAATTTCTTGAACCTATATTCTGGAACCTGTTATCAGTCCAGACTAAGCAGCGGCGATCAAACGCCTTCGCCGAAAATTTCAAGGCGATGAGTAGCGCCAAGGTAATGTCGATGGGGAGAATGGATGTGCTGACCCAGGAAGCCACCAGCAAGCGCGTACAGACCAAGACATGGAGCATCCATTATAACGAGGCTGGCGAGGGATTTCCCGTGCTCTTGGTCCACGGCGGCGGGCCCGGCGCCTCAGGATGGGCCAACTACCACCCAAACATCCCAGACTTATCAAAGTACTTTCGCGTGCTTGCGATCGACTTGCCTGGTTGGGGGCAATCGCAGCCGGTGTCTCACGAAGAGCGCAACAATTCCGGTGCGCTGGCCGAATTCCTTGAGTCGCTGAACATTAAGCGAGCAGCGGTGCTGGGCAATTCGATTGGCGGCGCGTCTGTGATACGCCTCGCCTACGAGCGCCCGGACCTCGTCTCGCATCTGATTACAATGGGCTCTCCTTCAGGCGTGCCAGGGATATTCGAGGCTGCGGGCCCCTCCGAGGGTGTCAAGGTGCTGGAGCGCGCATACTTTAATCCGAACCTCGAAACTGTCCGCGCGCTTACCCATGTGATGGCGTTCGATACTTCGAACGTCAGCGATGCGCTGATCGAAGAGCGTCTCAAGAATACGTTGGCCCAACAGGTCCATCTCGACAACTGGAAGGGCGGTCACGGCAAGGGCCCACTAGTTCGTCTGGATCAGGCGCTCATTCCAACCATCAAAGCGCCGACTCTGCTCATGCATGGTCGAGATGATCGAGTGACGCATTTCACGCACGCGATCCGCCTCGCTGGTCTAATTCCCAACTCGCGTGCGTTGATTGTCAATCGATGCGGCCACTGGCTGCAGCTGGAGCATGCGGGCGAGTTCAATTCCAACGTTCATCGCTTCATCGAGGACAACCCAGTCTCCTGAAGCAAAGCAAGCGGGAACGCGATTGGGGTTCGCCCTTGCCCTTTTGGCGGCGGCGCAACTAGAGTTCGGATTGGCTAGGTGGAACAAGGGATGCGGCGTGGTTAATGAGTAAGGCGACAACGCGAGAACGTCCCCGCGGCCAACACCGGACGACCGCAGCGAATCGCCAGAGAATTCTGGATGCCACGCTTCGGGTGGCGGAGAAATATGGCTACCAGGGCACGACGATCCCGCGTGTTTCGCTGCTGGCGAAGCTACCCACTGGCAGCGTGTACTGGCATTTCGAAAGCAAGGACATGTTGTTCGCCGCCCTGATGGAGCAGGGCGGGGAATGGGTGAGCGAGTTTCATCGCCAGCGCCGCCCACTGCCCGGCGAGACCACGCGAGAACACCTCGATCGCATCTTCTGTAAGGCCGGGCAGGATGCCTCAAGACCAGCTCACGATTTTTGGCGGCTCGGCGTGATCTTGAGCATCGATCAATCGGTGCGCGAACAAGTGTCGCGACAGCGCTTTCTCAACCTGCGCAAGAAGACCCTTGAGGAATATGCGTCCTGGTACCGCCAAACATTGCCCGCCAATATCCAGCGCCGCTGCCCCGATCGCGTGCAAAATCTAGCAAAGTACACGCTCATGCTGGCGGACGGAAACTTGATCATGACCGCCTCGGGTGAAACCATGCGGGCCTATCTGCTGATGGCGGGCCTGAGCCTGATAAGTCTCGCCGAGGCTGATCCGAAAGTGTTTCCTTGAGAGGTTCTTCGGCGGCATTGGTTGCATGCTGCGCGGGGGGAAGACAATGATCACAGTGAAGCGCTCAAGCCTGCGTATTGCATCGATCTGTCTTGGTCTTATTTTTTTGGCCAGCATCTACTATTTTTTCCACTACCGTTTGCCGTGGGACTGGGGCGCTCCGGGCACGGGCAAGCTGCCGCAGGAGATTATTCGCGCCTACATGAGCGAGGCCTATGAACAAGGGCGCGGGGCGAGAGCGATCCAAGACTATTTCGCGGATGACGCCGCCGATAATGTATCGCAGACGCGCGAACGCGAGGATGGTGTTGCAATCCCGCACGAGGTTTTGTCCGTCGTGGCGCAAGGGCAAACGGTTGTGGTGGTTCATCGCGTGGGCGCCGCTCGCGGCGAGCCTGCAGCCGATGTGATCGACGTGTTTGAAACCAAACGCGGTCGCATCGTGCGGCGCGATCGCTATGTGACGTCGTTTAATCGGCGGGGTGAGTAAGCAAATGTCGAAAAGTGATCGCTCTGAATCTGAAGAAATAGTCGCCATAGCTCTCGATCTCGACACGCTGTGGAAGTTGACCGTGACCCTCATGCGGCTCCTTCTTGGCGCCTGGATGGTGATCAGCGGTTACAGCTACTGGGCGCCGCACTTCGGCTTGGAGCCAGCCTTTCCTCAACCTTTGGGCACGCTGCCTCTCTCAAATCAGATGCTCGTGACGATGATCGAAGTCGGCCTGTTCGATTTCGTGAAGACGTGCGAGATTATTGGCGGTCTGTGCTTAATTCTCGGCGTCTTCGTCCCGTTCGCAACCGTGCTCCTGCTGCCCATTTCGGCAATTGTTTTCTACAATGCGATCGGTCTAAACTTGCGGACGGATCGGTTGTTCGACCCGGGTTATTTCGGCGTCACTTGTTTGTACATGAACATCTTCGTCGCCATAGGCTACATCCGGTACTACATCCCGATGCTGACGCTAGCGTCGAGCCCCGGGAGCCCCGGTGATCTTGCGGGATTGCGGAAGATATTCAACTCACGTACTGAGTAGAGTATGCGAACTTCTTATTTGGATTTGTTTGTGTTGCGTATCAGTATCCAAATCAGCCCTGCCCACGAGGTCGCAAACGCGACCAAGTCATAAACCCTGATTGGCCGGAAATCGGCATAGAACAAGCCGGTTGAGCCGATGTATGCTGCCGCCGTAAGCGTTGCGCAGATGGCGATCGCAATCCACTTGTTCTTGCTCATGAGCACATCTTCCCGATTGCTAGAGCCCATTCCGATCCGATTGAATCGGATCGGGGCTCTAGGTTTTTGTTTGGTCGCATTTTCTTGCGACGACCCGGTATCCACTGCGTCGGAAAATGCTCTAGGCACCCAAGTTCAGTTTGGCTGGCCGCCGCGACCCTGCCAGAGCCACAAAGGTTCCAGCTTCGGACGCACGGCCGCAGAGATCCACCCGCTGTAGGCCAGCAACAGCACGCCGTTCAGAAAGAGTTCTTGAGGGCCAGTGAACAATTGGCGCGGCGTGCCGACGATGAACGTGTTCAGCCAGAAGATGTTCACCGACGCAGGCATTTCGAGGATCAGGGCGAGCAGGGGGAAGCGATTGGCGACCAACATCCCACCGGTCACGATTTCCACGTACTTGATGAATTGGTACACATAGATATCTGCGTTCGCTTCAACCCACGCGCCGCCGGCGCCAGGGATTTCTGGAACATATCCAGTGAACGCGTAGCGCAGTCCCGAATAAAGCAGGTGCGCGCCGAAATAGTATCTAAGCCAGTGGATGACGTAGTACCAGGGTGACTGCGACGCCATTCGGTTCCTTTGAACGACCTCTGAATGAGTGAGCCGCCTCGTTGAAACGAGGCGGCTCTGCAGTGCAGATGCTTAGAACTCGTAGCGAAGTTCGAGCGCAACCTCCTGCGGGCGGCCCACATCAAGCATCTCAAAGCCAAACACGGCGTCGTGTACGCCGCCCGGAAGGCCCGGCGTCGGCTTTGTTGTGGGGCCTGTTGGGTCGAAGCCGTTGGTGAGATAATATTCGTCGGTCAAATTTGTGCCGACGAGCGCCAGTTCCCACCCGTTTGCCGACTGATAGGCGATGCGTCCATTGAGTAGCCCGTATGAAGGCAAGATCACCATGTTCGAGGGCTGTGGGAAGCTCGCTTGCTCGTCCTTGTAGCCGTAATTGAGATCGAAGGTCATTTCGCCGCTGGCAAACGGCTGCGTGTAGTTGATCCCTACAGTGTAAGACATCTCTGGGCTTCTGAAGTACGGGGTGTCCGGCGTTGCGGCCGGAGCGCCGCCGAGGCCGCGGAGCACTTCGTCATAGGTTGCGTCGACGAAGCCGGCGCTGGCGCGAAGGAGCAGCTGATCGGTGACTGCCGCCATAAACTCGACTTCGACGCCCTGGACCGTCGCGTCGCCGTTGATTGTGTAAACGAGTGGCGGCGGTCCCGGATCGGCTAGCTGGATCTGCTGATCCTCGTAGGTTGTATTGAAATACGTGGCGTTAAGTCGGATCCGATTATCGAACAAGTCGGAGCGCCAGCCAGCCTCGTAGGTGACGAGGTTCTCCTCGTCATAAGAACTCAAACCGCAATTCGGCAGCGGTGATGTGGAGCATGTTGAGGCCACTGTATCATTGAAGCCACCACCCTTGAAGCCTTGCGCTACGGACAAATACGTCATGATGTCGGGCGTCCAGCGATACTCAAGGCCGATACGCGGGGAGAAATTCTCCCACTCCCCGGACGTGCTCTGGGGTCTGGCTGTCAGAACTGGCGGCGCCCCAACGGGGACTCGTCCACGGCCTTCGCGGAACGCAGTGAATTCCTTCTCGTCCCGCGTCCAACGGAGCCCGAGCGTGGCGCTGAGTTGTTCGGTGAAATCGAACGTAGCCTGTCCGTAGGCTGCCAAGCTGGTTGTGTCGATTTCCTTGTATTCCTGTTGCCCTTGCCCAACCGTGCCGAGGGACGGGCTATTGGCGCCGCCAGAGGGATCGAAACGCTGGCGCGCGTCGAGGGATTGGTCGTCGTAATAGAAGACGCCGGCCTGCCACCTGAGGCGGTTGTCGAACGTGTCGCCGATGAGCTGGAACTCTTGTGTAACGTATTGGATTTCAACAGTGGATGATTGCTGCACCAGAGGAAGCGGCGTTCGGTCCCAATCCTGGAATTGGAACTGGTCGGACTCTCGAAATGCGGTAAGGGAATTGAAGGTGATGTGATCAGTAATGTCGGCGCTTACGCTAAGTGAAACGCCTGTGCTTTCGAATTCGGACTTGTCTTGAAGGCCGCCATAGATGGAGTAGGGGCCGGTTTGCGCATAGTAGAAGTCCAGATCGCTCTGGATGCAGGCTTGCACGCTCGCCAGCGTAACTGCCGCAGCCAGCGTCGGGCCTTGGCCGCAATAATTCGATGGCGACACCGAGGCTGGCATTAGGGCGCGCATCGAATTAACGTTCGCCACGTTTACAGGCGGAGCGCCGACTGCTCGCGCGCCATAGAGTGCTGCCGGATAAAGATCGGTCGCCGAGTATTCGCCGATTATCGTCGGCTCGCCGTTGCTGCTCGTGCTTATGGAGTCAATTGTAAAGTTGACGTCGAACCAATCCGCCGGTTGCGCGCGCAATTGAAGGCGAAACGTCTCTGACTCACTGTCGCCAACGCTGGATCCGTCATCGACCCGCTCAATGTAGCCGTCCCGGTTGCGGATTCCGAACGAGAATCGGGCGGCGAACTGGTCTCCCACCGGCAAATTCAGCATACCGCCGACATCAGCTCGCTCATAAGAGCCATACGCGCCGCTTAGATTGCCTTCAAACTCCTGCGTTGGTTGGCGCGTAACATAGCGAATGGCGCCGCCTGCCGTGTTGCGTCCAAAAAGCGTCCCTTGCGGTCCACGAAGAACCTCGACGCGCTCGACGTCGAGAAGATCGAGCAAGGCGCCGTGCGGGCGAGCGAACAATATGTCGTCGATGTAAACGCCGACGGCGCTCTCCTGCGTAACGAATCCCTGCGGCGCGCCGCCAATGCCGCGAATGGCGAAGCTGGCCACGGCATTGCCCTGGGATGCCGTGCCGCCCGCGCTGAGGTTGGGAACGAAGGTGTCGAAGCCGGCTAAACTGTCTAAGCCGATGGCGTCGAGCTGCTCGGCGTCGATCGCGACCACCGAAAGGGGCGTCTCCTGCAGGTTTTGCTCGTAGCGCTGCGCCGTGACGACAATCTCGTCAACACCTTCATGAGCGCGATCTTCTCCTGCCTCTTGTGCAAATGCTGCGCCGCTCGCGCATAGCGCCGATGACACCAGCGACAGAGCAATTCTGCGTGCGCCCGAACGATTGAACTCAACCTTGGCCAACTTTCCCTCCCTCTCCCCATAGGCTCGTTGTCCAGACGGCGACAGCAGTCCAAACACGACCTCGTTTGAGCCGTTTTGGGCCCTTTACGAGGGGACCATAACTTCACGAAGAAGAAAATGGAATATAGAATCTAGAGAATGAGCAGGATCGGATGTTTCATGCGGGTAAAGCGTAAGAAAAACAGTGACATAATAGCATTTTATGATCACTCTGGAAGCCTGAGCGGCGCCTTGCTGCGCGCGTTGTTGACGGTAGTGGTTCTCGCCAGAAGGGTGATCAGGAGGGTGCGCTCCGCTGCGGTCAAGCCCGCCAGGATGTGGCGCTGAATGCGGCGCACCGGCGGACCGGCGCGCTTGAGTATCTTGGACCCCGCCGCGGTCAAGGCGAGCGTGCGCGCCCTGCGGTCGGATTCATTCACTAAGCGCGACACCAATCCTTTCGCGACGAGGCGGTCGACAACACCCCCGATCGTGACACGGTCGTAGGCGATGAGTCCTGCCAGCGTGCCCTGATCGATGCGGGGCCATGACGAGAGCGCACTCAACGCCGCATACTGGACCTGGGTAAGATCGATCCCTGCGGCCGCCATCTCGTCATCGAAGATGGAGACGGAAATTTGATGCAACCGGCGCACGATAAATCCCGGCAAGCCGTAAATGTCCAAAGTCATGCGCTCTCCGGGCTATGCTGGCTTCCGTGTTGACCGTTGTTGAAAAGGTAGCATACTACATAAATGAGGTAAGGGCCATGAGCGCTGAGCTTGGTACGCTTGAAGAGCTGCCGCGAGATTATCGCGACGCCATGAGCTTGGCTGGGGTGGCGCCGCTTTGGCCAATGATGCGGAACTTGCTGCCGCACGGCCGACCTCACGCGACTTCCAAATCGCATTGCTGGTCGTTCGCGCATGTGCGGCCGCTTCTGTTGCGCGCGGGTGAGCTGACGCCGGTCGAAAGAGCCGAGCGGCGGGTCTTGGTGCTTTCTGATCCGGGGCGCGGACTCGGCGCGATGCAGGCGACAGCATCTATTTATCTTGGCATGCAGCTGCTGCTGCCTGGCGAAACCGCGCCTGCTCATCGCCACACGCCAAGCGCGGCGCGGCTGATCGTGGAGGGTGAAGGCGGATATACGGTCGTGGAAGGCGAAAAGCTGCCGATGGAGGAGGGTGACCTCGTGCTCACACCCGGCGGCCAGTGGCACGATCACGGCCACGAGGGCGAAAAGCCTGTGATTTGGCTCGACGCACTGGACCTGCCGCTGTTTGTCTATCTTGAGGGTTCCTATGCAGAGGAGGCGCCGCTTCAGGCGCCTCGAAATCGGCCGGACGCGTCCCAAGTCGAATACTTGGCGCCTGGTCTACGTCCCGCGCGCCCGCTTGGCGCTCGGGCTACGAAATATCCGATGATGCGTTTTCCCTGGCGGCGCACACGCGAAGCGTTGCGCGCGATGGCCAAGCATTCCGGGGGTGACGCCGTCGAGCTTGACTACATCAACCCGGAGACCGGAGAGGCGGTGCTTCCGACGCTTGGCTTTTCGGCGTGCGTGTTGACGCCGGGGAGAGCCATGCGGCCAAAGCTGCGCTCGACCAGCGAGGTGTATCATGTCGTGCATGGCCGCGGCGTGGCGGTGATCAATGGCGAGCGCACCTCTTGGGGTCCTAAGGACACATTCTCCATCCCGGTTTTCTCCAATGTGAGCTTGAGCGCCGAGGGCGAGGAAGCGCACCTCGTGCGCATCCATGACCGGCCGCTCCAGGAGAAGCTCGGTTATTATGAGGAGCGTACACAATGAACCAGGAGTGGCTATTTCCGCCCGAGGCGACATCCGGCGCGCTTGTTGCGGGCGAGAGCGCGCTTTATCCGGTGCGGCGCATTTTCTGCGTGGGCCGCAATTATGAAGCCCACGCGCGCGAGATGGGAATCGAGATCGATCGCGAGGCGCCATTCTATTTCACAAAGCCGCCGTCGGCGATCACGTTGAGCGGCGCTTGCGTTCTATACCCGCCGGGCACCAGTAATTATCACTATGAGATGGAACTCGTGGTCGCGCTCGGCGGCGCAGCGTTCAATATTAGCGTCGCGGACGCGCCGAAGGTTGTCTATGGATATGCGGCGGGGCTCGATATGACGCGCCGCGATCTCCAATTGGAAGCGCGTGCCAAGCAGCGGCCCTGGGACCTCGGGAAAGCCTTCGAACAATCGGCCGTCATCGCGCCAATCACTAGAGCCAGTGTGTTCGGCGCGATCGCCTCGCAACGCATTTCGCTAAAGGTCGGTGACACGACCAAACAAGACGCCCGCCTATCGGACATGATGTGGAGTGTTCCGGAGATCGTGTCGCACCTGTCGCGCTATTACCACTTGGGGCCGGGCGATGTTATTTACACGGGGACGCCTGAAGGCGTCGGCCCCCTGTCGCCGGGGGACGAGATTGAAGGTGAAATCGAAGGTTTGCCGCCAGTGCGGCTGACGATCGGCCCGCCGGAATGAGCGCTCCGCGAAACGAGGAGCCTATTCTGATTGCTGGTGGCGGCATTGGCGGGCTGGCGACCGCGAAAGGGCTGTCGTCGAAGGGGTTCCGCTGCATCGTTCTTGAGAAGTCGCAGGCGTTCGGCGAGATCGGCGCTGGCATCCAACTCGGCCCGAATGCTTTCCACGCCTTCGACTATCTTGGCGTCGGCGACGCCGCGCGCTCGATGGCGGTTTACATAGACAGCTTACGGCTGATGGATGCGCTGAGCGCCAAGGAGATCGTGCGGATTCCGTTGGAGGCAGAGTTCCGGTCTCGTTTCGGCAACCCCTACGCGGTCGTGCACCGCGGCGAGCTGTTCAGCGTCTTCCTAGAGGCGTGCAAAGCGAACCCGTTGGTGGAGCTGCGGTCCAGCTGCGAAGTGGTCGACTACAAACAAGACGGCGCGCGCGTCATCGCGGTCCTGTCCAATGGCGACCGCGTCACCGGCGTGGCGTTGATCGGCGCGGACGGGCTTTGGTCAAACGTGCGCAAGCGCGTAGCGGGCGACGCCAAGCCGCGCGTCTCGGGCCACACCACCTATCGTTCCGTGATCCCGACCGAGAAGATGCCGGAGGACCTACGATGGAACGCGGCCACGCTCTGGGCGGGGCCGAAGTGCCATATCGTCCATTATCCACTCTCGGGGTGGAAATCCTTCAATCTCGTCGTGACCTATCACAACGACGCGCCGGAGCCGGTGGCGGGCAAGCCGGTGGAAGCCGCTGAAGTTCGCCGTGGTTTCGAGCACGTGCACGAGCGCGCGCGCCAGATCATCGATTTCGGCACGAACTGGAAGCTGTGGGTGCTCTGCGATCGCGATCCGATCAGCAATTGGTGCGACGGGCGGGTGACGCTGTTGGGCGACGCGGCGCATCCGATGATGCAGTACTTCGCGCAGGGCGCGTGCATGGCGATGGAAGACGCCGTTTGCCTCTCGGCGCAGCTCGAAGCCGCCGACGGCGAGGTTGAGCGGGCTTTTCGCGCCTACCAGGATTTGCGCGTGCTGCGCACCGCGCGCGTGCAGCTGCAATCGCGCTGGATTGGCGATCACATCTACCATCCGGCGGGCCCACACGCGGCGCTGCGCAACGAGATCATGCAGACAAAATCCGTCGAACAATGGTTCGAGACGCTGCAGTGGATTTACGGCGGGAGCGGACTCGCCGGCGGCGCCGCGGCCATACTCTGACTTGGGAGGGAAATGTGAAGTACGTCATATTGTGGGTTCGGATCGCTTTCGGCGTCCACTCGCTGGTGTCTGGCACCAACTATTTTTTCCATTATTTGCCGCAACCGCCGACAGAGGGCACCCCGATCGGGCCGTTCATCGAAGAGATGGACGCGACCGGCCTGTTCGCGGTGATCAAGGTGGTGGAAACGCTGGTTGGGCTATGCTTGCTGAGCAACCGCTTGGTGCCGATCGCGCTGGTTGCAGAGCTGCCGATTTCTGTCACTATCTTTTGCCTCAGCACCTTCGTCGACGGTTCTCCGCGCTCAATCTTCACGGGCCCGCGCGAGCTCTTCTACAACACGTTCCTTCTCATCAGTTACGCGGGATACTACGTCGCGCTCGCCAGCGCCTTGTCTGCGCCCAAGCCGCTTTGGACCAAAGACGTGCGTGAACAAGTCGTGCGTAATCTGGCCTTGTGGAAATAGGAGGGGGCAATGGACGTTAGCATCAGCGGCTATGACGCCATCCACTACTCGATCGCGACCATCGTTACCCTGGCGGCGATCGTCTACGACGTCGTGCGCAAGAACCGCAGCTAGGACGCCTAGGAGAACGATGATGGACGAAGCGACGCGGCGCCGGAGCGCCGGAGCCAGCCGGCGTTCAGCCTTGCTGCTGCCAGCAGCGCTTGCAACTGCGGGGAGCGCGCCGGCGGCGCAGGCTTCGCATCGGCATCGGTTGACGCTTGAGGATCGCGCGGCGCTCCAGGATCTGTTCAGCGTCTATCTTTGGGCGTTCGACTGCAGTGATGTCGACGGTTTCATCGAACTGTTTACCGAAGACGCCATCCTCATCGGCATCGGGCGTCGCTACGAAACTGAAGCGGCGATGCGCGAATGGTTCCTCGGTCTCCTAAGCACGCGCGACGCCGCCGGCGATGCGTGGCTGCACGAAGCAGGGCAGTTCCGATTCGACGGTGACGGGAGCCGTTGCGTCGTCTACGCCTATGCAACGCACTTCCGTCTGCAGCCCACGACGCGCGACCTGGGCGTTCGAAGCCTCGGCTACTACGTCAATGAGTGTGTCAAGGTGGGGGGCGCGTGGAAGTTCCGCCGCTTCAGCATTAACCGCTGGGACAACACCACCCAACCCTGGAAAAAGCCGAAGCCGTGGGAGGCTCCGGAAGCAGAATGATCGCGCCAGCTTCCCAAGGCTTGAAGGAACTCGCAATGCAAAGCGAATTACAAGAGACTGCCGAGCGCCTGCGCGACGCCTATGACGGCGCACCCCTAGAGCCGCTTCGTGGCGTGCTTGAGCCGACCGACATCGAAGGCGCTTATGTGGTTCAGAGCATCAACACGGAGTTCTGGAAGGCAAAAGGGCGGCGCGTTGTCGGGCGCAAGGTCGGGTTGACCGCGGAGGCTGTGCAGAAGCAGCTTGGCGTCGATCGTCCAGATTTCGGCGTTCTGTTCGCCGACATGGAGATCGCCAACGGCGGGATACTGCTTCAGTCCAAAGTCATTCAACCGAAGGCCGAAGCGGAAGTGGCGCTGATCATGGCGCGCGATTTCGCCGATGCGAACGCGACGCCGGAGAGTTTTGCAAACGCAGTGGAGTGCGCCGTCGCCGCGATTGAGATCGTCGACAGTCGCATCGCCGATTGGAAAATCACCTTCGCCGACACGGTCGCCGACAATGGTTCATCTGCATTCTACGTGCTGGGCAAGGAGCGCAAGCCTCTCGCTGGTCTTGATCTGTACACCTGCGGCATGGCGCTCGAAGTCAACGGCAAGATCGCTTCGCTTGGCGCCGGCGCGGCATGTCTTGGTAATCCGCTTAACGCCGCAGCCTGGCTCGCGTGCACGCTTGCCGAGCGCGGCGAGGGCCTGAAGCGAGGCGATGTCATTCTGACCGGCGCGCTCGGACCGATGGTGGCGATACGGCCTGGAGACCAGGTGCGCGCGCAGATTGGCGGCCTTGGCGCGGTCAGCTTCTGCCTCGCGGGAGGCCAATAAATGGCCAAGACCAAGGTCGCGATCATCGGCTCGGGCAATATCGGCACGGATCTGATGATCAAGGTCATGCGGCTGTCCGACGTGCTCGAAATGGGCGCGTTTGTCGGCATTGATCTTGAATCGGACGGGTTGAAGCGCGCCGAGCGCTTGGGGGTGGCGACCACGGCGAAGGGCGTGGAGGGGCTCGTCGCCATGCGCGAGTTCAAGGACATCGCCATCGTTTTCGATGCGACATCCGCTGGCGCTCACAAACACCATGACGAAATACTACGCGCCCAGGGCAAGCGCGTGATCGATCTGACACCGGCGGCGATCGGGCCTTACACGATCCCGCCCGTGAACGGCGAAGCGCATCTCGACGCGCCGAATGTCAACATGGTGACGTGCGGCGGGCAGGCCACCATCCCTATCGTGCATGCGGTCAATCGCGTCGCCAAAGTGCGCTATGGCGAGATCGTCGCCTCCATCGCCTCGAAGTCAGCGGGGCCGGGCACACGCGCGAACATTGATGAATTCACCGAAACCACCTCGAAGGCGATCGAGATCGTAGGCGGCGCCCAGCGTGGCAAGGCGATCATCATTCTCAATCCAGCCGATCCGCCGCTGATCATGCGCGACACAATCTATTGCCTCTGTGACGACGCCGACAGGGGAGCGATCGAAGCCAGCGTCGAAGCGATGGTCATGGAAGTGCAGGCCTACGTGCCGGGTTATCGGCTAAAGCAGACAGTGCAGTTCGAGCATATCGGCTCGAACCGGCCGCTGCGGATTCCCGAAATGAATGGCGAGTTCACGGGCCTGAAGGTGAGCGTGTTTCTCGAAGTGGAGGGTGCGGCGCATTATTTGCCGGCCTATGCCGGCAATCTCGACATCATGACCTCCGCCGCGCTCAAGACGGCGGAGAAAATCGCCCAGCGCATGAGCCGGGAGAAGGCGGCATGAGCTTCGATCCGAAGACCGGCAAGCTTTACATCCAGGATGTCACGCTGCGCGACGGCATGCACGCCATCCGCCATCAATATGGTCTCGATCATGTGCGTGCCATCGCGTGCGCGCTCGATGAGGCGAAGGTCGACGCCATCGAAGTGGCGCACGGCGACGGGTTGCAGGGCTCATCCTTCAATTACGGCTTCGGCGCGCATACCGATTGGGATTGGATCGGCGCGGTGGCGGAGGTGCTGAAACACGCCAAGCTGACGACGCTGCTGCTCCCCGGCATCGGCACGGTGCATGATTTGAAGCACGCGTACGAGGTGGGTGTACGCTCGGTGCGCATCGCCACGCATTGCACGGAAGCAGACGTCTCCAAGCAACATATCGAGGCCGCACGCACGCTCGGCATGGATGTCTCCGGCTTTCTGATGATGAGCCATATGACTGGGCCTGACTCTTTGGCTGCTCAAGCTAAGCTCATGGAATCCTACGGCGCCCATTGTGTGTATGTCACGGATAGCGGCGGGCGGCTTACCATGCCGGAAGTCGCGGGGCGTTTTCGAGCTTATGACAAGGTGCTCATGCCTGAGACTGAGCGCGGCATTCATGCGCATCACAATCTCTCACTTGGCGTGGCGAACTCGATCGTTGCCGTGGAGAACGGGGCGATCCGCGTCGATGCAAGTCTTGCGGCGATGGGCGCGGGCGCGGGCAATGCGCCGCTCGAAGTATTCATCGCTGCAGCAGACCTCTATGGCTGGCACCATGGCTGCGATCTGTTCAAACTGATGGATGCCGCGGAAGATCTGGTGCGACCGCTGCAAGACCGGCCGGTGCGTGTCGATCGCGAGACGCTGACGCTCGGCTACGCCGGAGTGTATTCAAGCTTCCTGCGCCATGCCGAGAAAGTCTCTGCCGAATACGGCATAGACACCCGCGCGATCCTGGTCGAACTCGGCCGTCGAAAGATGGTCGGCGGCCAAGAAGACATGATCGTCGACGTGGCGCTCGACCTTCTGAAATCATAAGCGCCCTCGTGGCGTCACACGGGCTTGGGCTAGCGCGGGAAGACGAAATTGTTCGCGAATCGGCGCGTCGCTATGACCGCTAACGAGCCTATTCGCGCCGCTCGTGAAGCGCAGCGTGGTTGACTGAGTCCGGCGAATTACTGCCGACGGCCCCAAGCAGCGCCAATGACGGATTTGCTCTGCTTTCCTGCCGCCAGGTGGCGATGATCCCCGTGCCGAGCCGAGACCTCAGGCTACAAACCAGCGCGCAACATCGCGCCCCAGTATGCCGCTTCACCGCGCCGCGCCGCTCGGGCCAATCGCGGCTGAATTTTCACCATGGCTTGACGCACTAGGCGGCCGTGTTCATCGGCGAGTTTATCGAACGTTTCGCGCCGCATCCCTCTTGGGCGTTCTTTGATCGGCCCCCACCAGTTTTCCAGCCCCAGACGGCCGGCAAGCTTATCCGCCCTATCAATGATGCGCGGCACGCCCGACTTGCGGCGACTTCGATACGTGAGGCGTGCGCAGGTGCGGCAGGAAACACCCGCGGGCAAAAGAGCGAGGACCCTGCGCCGGCGCCTGCAACACGGGGCGATGAACAAGCACCGCTCGCCCCCGTAGTGGCAAGGATCGCGCGTGAGGCGGATGGTGGCGCTGCGAAGAAAGCGCTTTTTAGGGTCGCCGTCGTGCCCCGCGTAGACGAAGCGCAGGGCATCAGCTTCGCGGTCGTGAATGACCTCCACCTCCTGCACGTCGGCGACATCGTAGCCGTCCGGCTGCACCGTCACTGCACCTCGCTCCAACACGCGCCAATTCGTGGCGAGATAATCTGCGTTCAGCGTCGCGTGATCTTCCAATAGTCCCCGATAGCGGTGTCGCATCTGCAGTTCTCTCGAATATCAAAAACGTCGAAATTCTAAGCCGCTTCGCGAAAACACAAAACTTCGAGCGCTAGGATTGTCATCGACGAATTGGAGCGGGGGCGACCTCCCCAATGCATAGTAAATTGGTTCATTGGTTTGTTCTCATAAATTTGTTCTGGGTGCATCTGGTTCATCCCTAGGGGTGCATTACTTTCATCCCGGGGGTGAACCACGTGCACCCCTTTTGTGTTTTTCGCGCTCAGCCGCGGTTGGTATTTTCGGCAACGCTTCCACGGCGGCGAGTTCGATCCGTCGTACCTTGAGCATGCCCTTGCTGCATGGTTTGCGGTCAATGGTGGTGAGCAAGCCTTGGCGTTCCAATTCAGAGAGGCACTTCTGCACGGTGCGCCTGGTCCAACCCGTCTTGGCGGCCAGCGCGGCCGCGCTCGGATAGGCCGTGCCGTTACACATGTAATCCGCGAGCGCTGCCATCACGTGCTGCTGCGTCGGACTTGCGAATTGCCGATTGAGCACAAGCGCTGTCAGTTCGAAGCCACTCGCGCCTTTGCGTTTCTGAGACGCCGGCGCGGGAGCGGGAAACTGCGTGAGGACTTGCCGAAGCCGGGTTCCGCTCATTTGCGTCCCCCTCGAACATTCGGTGGAAGCGCACGCGGTCGTTTAGCGCCGGCTTCCAGGCCGTTCGCGATGGTGTGCTCCGCGGCGACGATTCCGTCGTCGGCGACGAGGCCGCAGTGCTGCGCCGCTTCGAGGAGCGCGCTGGCGACAGCTTCAACCGAAAGCGCACCAGCGGCGCAAAGGCTCCCAAGCGCCAGCGCCGCGCGGTAAAGCACGTCATTTCGCGTTCCCCGCACCGCGCCCGCCACCCGCTGCAATTCGCGCTCAAGAGCCGCTCGGGCATAAGGCGAGCAGTCGCCGCGATAGGGTTGAATGTCCGGGGGCGCAGGGGGCGTGCTGCGAGCGCCCGCCGCAACCAGGTGGAGCAACCAATAAGGCGCAACGGGAATTGTGCTCTCCCAGGGCGCCGGGCCCCAGCGCCAAGCACGGCCATCAGGCAACGCGCTTGGCGTCACCATGCACAAGCCGCCGTCGCCGCGAACGTCCACGCCCGCTATCGGAGCGCCAGCAACATGCAACGGCGCTTGATTGCGAACGAGAACACCCGGTGGCGATGCAAACCACAAATGATGCCCACGGCGCGGTGATCGCGAACGCGGGCCACGTGGCAACGGTTGGACCTCGCGATAAGGTGCGATCAGGCGCGCGAAGCTCTCTACTCCGTCCGCGCCGTCTTTGTGGTCGCGGTCTAGGTCGATGACAAACACGCCGTCGCCTGTGGCGACGCCAAGGCCGTCGGCGTGGGGTGCAGTGCGGAACGCAGCGACGATGCCGCCCTGATCGAGCGACGCGGTCTCACGCCAGCCCTTGCAGGCCGGGCGCTTACTCTGTGCAATCATCGGGACCGGCTTGAGACCAACCAACGCCAGCGCCAGCGCATGGTGCAGCAATTCGCTTTTGATCATTGCGCGGCTCTCCTGCACAGCGGGAGCACGCGCCCAGTGTCTTCAACGATGTCGGCGAGCGTGGCGCGCGCTTCGGGGTCTGAGACGTTTGCGAGCGCGATGCGTGCGGCGCCTTGCAGATGCGCCAGGTGCGCCGCATGGATTTGCGCGCCGCGCCGGGTTGGCTTAAAGAAGGGATGCGCCGCCTGCCAAGAAAGCGCTTCAGATCGGGAGCCCGCCGCGATGGCCGTCGCGGCGGGTTTTCTTTGTCGTGTCATGTGTGGCGCTCCCGCTCATGCCGTTTCGGCGGCGCGCGCGAGCGCGGCACCGGACTTGAAGCGGGGAAGCGACGCCGCCCATTGTTCGGCGCTTTCCGCGTCGATCATGGTGCGCGGGCCGTTCTTGACGGCTTGCAGTTTACCGGCAGCGATCAGGTCATAGGTGCGGGTGCGCCCGACGCAGTAAGCGTCACAAAAGGCGCGAATGGAAATGAAGCGCTTCATTGGTTCCTCGCGGTTGCGTTCGACCAACGTCGAACACGCGCGAGACTGGGGGCTTTGCCCGGAAGGGAAGCAGCCTAAATTTCCGAGTTTTTCTGCGAGAGGACCTCGCGGATACGGCGCGCCGTGACACCGTATGTTCCGCGTCCCTTGTCTTTCCCGTGGTGTTCAGAGAAAGCGTTCAAATTCAGTTTCGACTTGGCCCAATCCTTCTTGGCGTCTTCGATCCAGTGGGGCTTGCGTGCGGCTCGTGACTTTTGGGCGCCGTCTCTTCCATGTTCCGCAGCCTTCTTCGATCGCTCGCGCAACACCGCGTGATCAATGACCATGCCGGCGTTGAATGCGCTCAGGCATTGGGCGTGTACGCCCATTTCGAATGCGCATGCAGCTGCCCACTCGATCCTCGCGACACCCTCGTTACGTTGTGAATCACGGCTTAGGCGCTCAGGTAGAGGCCCGCCTTCCGCCAGGTACACGAAATCTATTGCGGCAAGAATCAGGTTTGCTTCTGCTCGCCCTTCAAGATCCGCAGGATGGCGGGGATAGTGTTCGCCGCCAACCTCAACAGGCTCATTCATGTACTGCCGTACCGCGTTGGCTATTGGACGGAGATCGGGCAGCGCGGAGCCCGGCTTACCTGAGTTTGCCTCCACGAGGCGATACGCCCAATTCGGCATAGAAGTATCAACCAACCAGTCGCTCTGCACGGGCAACCCGCGGCGGTGGAGCATCGCAACGGCTTCAAAAATCATGCGCTTGGCGGCGTTAGACCAAAGGGGATTGAAAGCCCGATCGAAGTGATTGGGGTATCCGGCGAAACCCGTCCGGTGCGAGAGCTCACCTTCACTCATGGCAGACAACGGCCAAAGATGGCCTTCATTAGTTTTCCGTTTCTTGGGCACGTGCGCCTCCGCGCTGAGTGATCGCCTCAAGCGGAATCTGCCGTGGTTCGCGTGCGTTCGGAAGCGTTCGCAGCAGGTCGCGCGTAGTCGCCGCTAAGCGGTCTCGGCCGCGCGCCGCAGCGCCACCACTGCGCCGCGCTCCGTGGCAGACGTCGTGCAATAAGCGCCCCAGGCGTCCATAAGCAGGCGGCGCTTTTCGAGCGCGTCGCCGCGCCGGTAGGCCGCTTCGGTTTTGTCTTTCAGCGAATGCGCCAGCGCTTGTTCAGCAACCTCGCGTGGGAAGTTGGTCAGCTCGCCAGCCCAATCGCGAAAGGTCGATCGGAAACCGTGCGCCGTCAGATCGGTCCGCTTCATGCGCCGCAGCGTCATGAGCAGCGCCATTGACGAAAGCGTCGGCTCGCGATCGGTGCGCGGCGAGGCGCCGGGAAACACCCAGTCGCTCTTGGGATGCGCTTTGCGCATGGTTTCCAGCACGGCCACCGCCGCCGCCGGCAGCGGCACGCGATGCTCACGGCCCGCCTTCATGCGCTCGCCGGGAATGGTCCAGGTTTTCGCCTTAAGGTCTATCTCCGACCAACGCGCTTTCAGCGTCTCATTGGTCCGCGTCGCGGTCAGGATCGCAAACTCCAGCGCGCGGGCGCTGTCGCCGTTCATAGCCCGCAGCTCGCTCATGAAGGCCGGCAGATCGGCGAACGGCAAAGCAGCGTGGTGCTTGACCTTTTGGACTTTGGCGCGCGCCGGTAATGCCCTTTCCAGGTGGCCGCGCCAGCGCGCCGGATTCTCGCCTTGGCGATAGCCGCGCACGGCGGCCCAATCGAGCACCGACTCAATCCGCTGGCGGACGCGGCTCGCAGTTTCCGTCTTGGTTTTCCAGATCGGCTCAACGGCTTTCATCACCAAGGTTACGTCGATAGCCTGGACGGGCAGATCGCCGAACACGGGATAGACGTAGGTCTTGAGTGTGTTTGCCCATTGCTGGCGGTGCTTGGCGTTCTTCCAGCCCGCCTCATGGGAGGCGATCAGGGCTTCGGCGCATTGGCGAAAGGTCATGGCGCGGGCTGTCTCCAGCGCGCGGCGCGCGACCTCAGCGTCACGAGCTTCGACGGGATCAATGCCATCGCGAGCGAGCTTGCGGGCCTCGGTGGCGCGCTCGCGCGCTTCGGAAAGCGGGATGTCGTGGGCCGAGCCTAAGCCAATCTCGCGGACCGGCCCGCCCTTCACGGTCACGCGCAGCACCCAGGACTTGCGCAGCTCGCCAGTGTTGGCGTTGGCCGTGATCCGCAAGCGAAGGCCGGCGCCGTCGATCAGCACGCCCGGCTTGCGCACCTGCTTGACCATCCGATCCGTGAGACCGTTTCGCGCCATTGCTCCCTCGCCGTCCTTTCCCCCATCGTTTCCCCCAATATGCATCGAACGGCGACGCCCGGCAACGGATAGGTGCGAACAAGAGAACGGGACGAAAGTGATTATTTAGCGCGGTTCTTCACGACAAATGCGGATAGGGGCGGATAGTGGCGAACGGCGCTATTTGGCGGACTCTCTGTCCGCCAGTCAATCCAAAAAACTCAAATAAACCAGCGTCACGCGAGCGCCGACGAAACCCGGCCCCTGTTCGTGCCCTAGTCCTGGGATTGTTGCCGACCGTCCATGTGTAAATCAGGTGGTCATCGGCCCCATCCGATCTCCGAAGCGCCATGGGGGCGCGGGAGGGCGGAAATTTCCATCATGGAAGCCCACCTACCTGGCGAGCGCCTCTTGCGCGCCCGTGACATCCATCGGCCGTGCGGCATCCTCCCTATCTCCCGCAGCCAATTCTACGCGCTGATCGCTCGCGGTGAATTTCCGCGAGGAACGCGCCTCGCAGACAACATTGTAACCTGGAAAGAAAGCCGAGTGTGGGAATGGGTGCGTGAGAGAGCCGAGTCATTTGAAAAATACGGACTGAGCGATGTCTCGACCTTGAGTAATCGCCAGGCGAAGGGTGTGCATGCTTTGAAGGCAGGTGCGGGCGCGAGATGGCGCAAACTGACCGACGATCTTGTCGCCTCCGGATTGCCGCTAGAAACATTTGTCGACATCCATTGGCGAGAAGGCTCAAGCCCATTCATCTACGAGACACGTACCGGCACGAAGCGTGGCTACGATGACCAGACGATGTTGCGCGAACTGCGCAAGGAGCTCAAGAAACGTCGCAAGGCAATCGCGTGACAGTCGCTCGTTAACACCAGAGTTTGTGCGCGATCACGCGGCATCCGCCCGCGTGACAGGCTTGGCGTCCGCCATGGCCTGACCGAAACGCGCGTGGTGCACAATGAAACTCAGAGCGTCGATTGAGATTAGACAAGTTGCGTGCGAGCCACTCCGGGTGCTCGTTCGCGGCATCGATGAACGTCCTGCCGTCGGTGCGTTCGCTGAAAGACAACCAACGGCGGAAGAACTCATGTCGCTGCCGCTTAAGGCGCGAGCGGACGCGATTTGGGACTCGGGCGTGCATCCAACGACCCCTGCAATGGTCGAGGCATTTCAGTCCTGCGCGTCGATCCCGGGGATCGGCACGTTCCTCGTCATGGCGGTGCAGACCGGGCTCACGCCCAATGGCAAACTCTATCGCGGCGAACATCGCAACGACGCGCTCGTCTGGCCGAACGGTTGTCCCGATCCGCTCCCAAAGCGCGTACCCCCGCGCAAGCCGTCGAAGCGGGCTGAAAGAGAGGCGTGGCGCTGGCACTGGCGCGAGCACGGGCTCTTCACGCGCTTGAGTTGCGGCTGTCTTGAAGAATGTCCGGGTCTCGAGTGGCACGCGGAAACTGAGGCTGCCGAAGAGGCGCGCGAGCGCGCGCTGCGCGAGGAGCACGCGCGCTGGGACACAGCGCGGGAGCAGGCACGGCGTGAGCTGGAGGATGAACTGGCACGCGTGACGCTCAGCGAGCCGGTCAATGTGGACCCGGAGGCGGTCGGTGATTTTGCCCTCATCCTCGCGCGGGACGACGAGCCTTGACCCTCCCTAGTCGAGCGGACTTCGCTGACGTAACAGACTTCGCGCGCGCCATGCGTCTGCATGGTCCGACGTCGCACACAGACGTCGATGCCTTCGTCGGCCTCGCCGGCGAAGATGGGGCGATCCTCCGCGCCACATGGGGCACGCAGGCGGAGCGTGACGCGGAGTGGCGCGCGGAGCAACGCGCTGAGGCGATCGCGCGACCGCACGTCTTGGTCGAGAAGCTGCGGCGCGCGCATTGGTCGCCACGACCCACAGCGAACCCGACGCTGTTGGGGCCCGAAGCCGTGGGTCGTGTGCTGTCGGCTGCTGAGTTCTCGCGGTCGCGAGGTTGGCTGTTCGGGATGTCGCTGACGTGGTCGTTCCAGCTGATGGGCGCCGGCAGCGACGCCCAGGTCAAGGAGAGCCTGACGCGGGGCTTGAAGTGCTTGGCGCAGTGGTGCCGGGATAACGCGGAGCCGCGCGCGTTCGTTGCTGTTGTTGAGAACGGTCCGCGGATTGGTTTGCATGCGCATGTCGTGTTGCATGTGCCCGTGCCGAAGCGCCGCGCGTTTCGCACGTGGGTCGAGGGGTGGGTACGCGCGGAGTGCGAACGCTGGGGCGTGGAGTATGAACGCAAGGCGTGGGAGCTCAACCGCAGTGGCAAAGAGTATCCGCTCGCGCATTACATGCTCGCGCACTACGCGGTGAAGGGGTGCGATAGCGGCGCGGTTGTGCAAACCGCCACTGAGGCGCCCGATGGGCGGGCGGTGCTGCTGCGCGATGTGTTGGCGTGCGAATACCATGATCCGGGCATTGTGAGTTTTGAGCGGCTGTACATCGGCGCGAGCATCAATGAACGTGCGCGGGGGGAGTGGCGGTCGGCGTGGGAGCGCGGCGAACGCGATGTCAACTTTTTGTACCCGCCGGAGTTCTTGAAGCACGTGCGCTTGCGCTGTCCGGTGGCGACGTTGGGTGCGGGGGAGCTGGCGCCGGTGCGGGCGGCCGCGACGGCGGTGTGTGAGTGGTACGAGCGCGTGAAGCCGCTGGGCGATGTGTTGCCGCCGGAGACGCAGGGTTGGCAGACGGTGGTGGAGCGCAACGTGGAGCTGGTGACCGTGGCGCTGAGGCGCGTGTGCACGCAGTTCGAGTTGGCGGCGGCGCTGCGTGACCCGCACGACCGGGCACGGGCGCGCGCCGCGCTGCGGGCGGAGGCAGAGCTGGCGTACCGGGCGGTGAACACAAACGGTGAGGACAGCGCGTCGGTGGTCGAGGATCACGATTTGCCGTTGGGGCGCTTGGCGGTGCGGCGGCTGGCGGCGGCCGAGGCGGCGCTGCGTGAGCTGGGCGCGCGGCTGGGCGTGGACACGGCCTATCCATCGTGGGTAGCGCAGATGCAGCTCCCCTCTCTCGCGATCTGAGCGGCGACGCGGCGCGGGGGCCGTCGCGTTTTGGCGACTGCAATCTGCCAAATTGCGGGACGAGCAGATGCGACGCGCCAGCGCTGACATTGTGCGCGCAATGTCAGAGGGTTGCGGGGCGACGGGAGGCGGAGGTGCGACTCAGGGAGCAGGAAATTCACCGGCGCGCAGTTGCAGCAGCGGAGAAGGCCTGTAGGCGGGGCCCGCATCCTGGGTGGGAACGTGCCGTGGAGCTTGGGTGGCGGTGAAGGGCTCGATCGCCGCCGATCGTAACAGTGTGGCGACGGGGCTGTCGTTGGCCCAAATCCGCCTCAAGGTGCGACAGGCGAACGTGGCGGGCCAAGAACCCAACCCTTCAGAGGGCTCAACGACACTCAACCCTCAAGCGCGGGGTCAGTGAGTCCCGTCCCCGCTTAGGCGGCTTCTACGTTAGCGTTTCGGCTTCTTGAGCATTCCCGCCTTCTGCGTTGTGCAAGCGTCGAACTGAGCACGCATAACGGCTTTGGGGCAGCCAGCAAACGAAGCGCCTCGCGACTGCGCGCGAGCAACTTGACCGCGATCAGTTCGCTGACCACAATGGCCATCGAATGTTGCGCTTAGCATCAAAACGCGTAGTGCTCGCGCTCTTGGTTTGCGGTGCGCTGGCTCTAGCGGCTGGCGGCGTCACCGCTCAATCCGCCTCCACGTCGAGCGAAGGCGACGAGGCTCGCCTGCAAACGATCCAGTATATCGACAACATGGAGCGCGTTTGTTCCTCACCGCGTCGACAAGACAGCGCCGAGGCGTGCCGTTCCGTCGAGCAGGCGTTGCTTGCGCGCAATTACGACCCCGGTCCGATCGACGGACGTTGGGACTCAACGTTTTGGTCGGCCCTGACCAGGTTCAAGCGGGATCGTGGCCTTGGAGGCGCCCGTTGCGTGGACAGCGCGACATTGCGCGCGCTGGGGCTCTAGGCCGACAAGCAGTCGGCGAGCGCGGTCGCGAACGCGGCGATCGCTTGCTCGGCGTGAAGGGGCGTGACAGTCACCCGGAGCTGAGCCGCCGCCGCGGGCACCGTTGGATGACAGATCGGCGTGACATAGAATCCGCGTGTCAGCAACGCGGCGGAAATTTCTCGGCAGCGCGTCTCATCGCCGATCGGCACGGCCACGATGTGACTGTCGATGTCGCCGCCGTGGTGCACGCCGCGATCTCCCAAGGATCCGCGCAGCAACGCGATACGCGCGCTCAGGGCGGCCGCCGACTTTGCGTCGCCGCGCCGCTTCATGAGATTGGCTAGCGCCGCGGCGGCGACATACTCAGGCATGCTCGTGGTGAAGATGGCGTTCGCGCCGGTCTGCCGGCAGAGATCGACCACGTGCCCTCGTCCGGCGACGTATCCGCCAGCGGCGCCAAACCCCTTGGAGAATGAGCCAGTGACTGCGTGAGCGCGCGTCGCGAGCGCGAGCTCGGCGAGACGCCCGGCGCCGGCATCCCCACGAACGCCGAGCGCATGCACTTCGTTGACGATGAAGACGCCCTCGCGCTCCTCGATCCAATCTGCCAATTTGGCCAACGGCGCCCAAGTGCCGCTCATCGAATAGAGCGACTCCACAACGAGGATTGGAAGCGTGTCGGGGGCGGCCCGCGCGTAGGCTCGGTCAAGCGCGGCGACGTCATTGTGGGCGAACACCAATCGACGTTCGCGGGGAAGCGCACGCAAGGGCTCGATGATGGAGGCGTGATTTTCCGAGTCCGACAGAAAGATGGCCTCGCCAAGCGCTCGCGCGAGGCATGCGATGAGATCGGTGTTCGCGGCGTTTCCAGAGGCATAGAGCAAGGCGTCCTCGCTCTGGTGTAGATCTCCGATCGCGGCTTCCAACCTTGAATGAACCGATCGTGTCCCACCGATGTTTCTGGATCCGCCGGTGCCGACGCCGCTGTCGCGGAGCTCAGTCGCTGCAGCCTCGCGCGCCTCCTCGCTTTGGCTATACGCCAGATAATCGTTGAGACACATGCTCAGCACCGGGTCTCCCGATGCCGTAAGGAAGTGTGGATAGGGATGGTCCGGCGACCGAATGAGCGGCGTGAAGCGGCGATAGGTGTTGGCGGCGATCTTCGCCGCCATGACGGCGTCAATGGCCGCCTTCGCGCGATCACGCCCGCTGGTCAACAGCTGCTCATTTTTGCCAAACCAGGACCTGGTGTCCGTTGATGACCTCGTAGACGAAGTCGAACCGACGATAGATCGTATCAAAATCGTGATCGACGCAAACCAGAGTCACCCGTTCGCCGATCGCTTGATCGGAGCGCGGAGGACGACGAAGCTGCGAGTCGAGGAGTTCAAACAGGACGGCGCGGCGAGCCTTGTCCAATCCCTTGAGCGGCTCGTCCAACAAGATGACATCCGCGCGCGACGTGATGCATTGGGCGATGGCGACGCGCTGACGCTCGCCGCCGCTGATGTCTATGCTGTCGTGTCGCGCGAGGAACGGAGCCCTGAGACCGAGCTTGGCCAGCAGGTCTTCCGCGTTTCGTTTGCCCGTCGCGAAGGCGCGGACGTTGTCGACGGGGGAGAGCGTGTCAAAGAGATCGATGTCCTGCGAGAGGAAGAAGTATCGCACGTCTTCCAGGAGCCGTTTGGGCTGACCAACGATCTCGTTCATCTCGCCCTCCAGCGCGCGCAGCAGGCTGGTTTTCCCTGCGCCCGAGCGGCCAAGAAGGAGCGTCCAACACTCGCCTTTGACGCCGTAACTTTGGTCGGCGAGGATGGCATTGGCGAGGTTGCGGCTCGCCGTGAAGTGATAGTCTCTCTCGCCCCAGGCGACCGGCGGCACGGCACCGCTCGCGAAGAGGAACACGGTGACGTAGCCAAGCGCAGGCTGAGACGATGGTTTGCCAAGTTCGGCGAGCTTCTTGTAGGCGAGCTTGTGGGCGTCGGAAACTGGCGTTCGAAGCGCCGCGTTATAGGTGCGCGCCACCGCGTGCACGTCGCACAAGAATGAATGCGCCGACAGCAGAAATCCCTCACCGAACGCGTTCTCGGCCCAATCGGCGAACGCCGCCTCGGTCAGCGCGGGCAGCGCCAATTGCTCGCCGGGCGATTTGTGGCGATCATAGAGGTGTTCTTGCAAGACAGCGCCGGCCTCGGTGCGCAAGCGGAAAATATCGGCAAAGTAGACGAAGCCACCGGGGCGCAAACGCGAGCGAAGAAGCTGCGCCAAAGTGACGCGTTCGTCATTAGAAAGCAGATAAAATACTTCCCGCACGATGATGAGGTCGAAATGCTCGTAGTCGGCGTCTTCCTCGGCCTCTAGCGTCTTGAGCGTGTCCGCGGCGCTCGAGGTCATGAAGCGCATCTGTGATCCGTTCTGGCTCTCGGGCCGTGGATCGTTGGCGCGGGCGCGGCCCGATGCGGTTGCGATTGCCGTGGATGCGATGTCGAGGCCGACATAACGCAGCTTCGGGATCGCTTCACTCAAACGAAACGCCAGTCCGCCGCCGCCGCATCCGATCTCCAACACCCGAAAGCCGGTGACCAGCCGAAAGAGGGAGCAGTTCTCGTAGATCGATCGCACGAGAGCGTTGTCGGCCTCCCGCGTGGCTTCCTCGATGGTGGCGTCGGAAGGCAGACCATCGAACCGTCCGATGTGTACGCCGTCAGCCCAATCCAGCCGGCCAGACTGATACCTTTGAGTCCAGTATTCCGCGCGCGGATCCACGATGTGCTCCTATGGTCCAACCAGCACGGCGTTCTGGATGAAGAGCGAAACCAGGGTGATTTGCAGGAGAAACAGATATCGCTGCAGCACCAATAGCGGCCCGACTCCCTTCGGCATTGCGCTCGCGTTGGAGGGAAATACCAGCGTCTTAAGGTATTCGAGCGCGTTTGGCACCCAAGGCGTGCCGCGCTGCAACCAGAAGACCGTGAACACGAGCGGAGCCGCGAAGTAGAAAAGAAAGGCGGCGGACGGCTTCCAGAAGTTCACGCCATAACCAGTGAACCAATCGATGATGGCCGACACGACCGGTCCATAGATGTTGCGCGCATCGTTGCTGAGCACAATGTAAAGCGACGTCGAGGCGGCCGAGTTGCCATGGCCGCCGGCGAAACTGCGCCAGCGCGTGTCGACGAGAAAACTCCGTACGCCGCTCATGGTGGCGGATTGCTCCCTTCCGTTCTCGCGCAGGGAATAGTCGAGCGAGGCGTAGAACTCTGACGGCAGTTGAACCGTGCCCGAGGCTTCGAGCGAGCCCCAAACCGGTATGGAGGGCGTTCCCAGGCTCGCCTGGTTCGACGCGAGGATTTGCATGTTATCGATGGACGCGCGCACCATTCGGAACGTCTCGATGGCGTCACCGCGAAGCACAAGGAGGTCACCCCGATTTGGTGCTCCGGTATAGCCGTCGATCACGACGACACCGAAAACGCCGCCTTCGATGTCGAGCGTACCGTCGGAATCCACCTCGGCGAGCATGACCTCGATGCATGGCTCGTAGTTCGTGGACACAGTCAGGTTGGCTCGCCGATCACCCGCCATCATGGCCGCCTCTGTGACAACGCCGATTCTCACATCGACTAGGCTCAACGCGAGCCTGTTTTCATCGATGGTGCATGACTGACGCGCGGTCGGCCGGACCGTTCCGGCCGGCGGGGGATCTCGCGTCAAGCGGATCGCGCCATCGAGCACTTGAAGCTTGTCCAGTGATAGTTCGTTGCCGCCAAGGCCCGCGGCGGGGATCGAGGGCGTCGCGCTGATCGTGAGTGTAACCGGCACGATGGCGTCGAGCCCTTCGAGCGCCAGCGTGCGAAAGCTCACGGAAGAGATGCGCACTGCAGCGGCGCGTCCGCGTCCCTCGGGCTCGCTCCAATTGAGATTTAGGAACATGGCCATTTCGTCGTAACGACCCCCGGAGAGCGTGATGCTCGCCGCAGACGCGCCGTCCACGAACTTGACGTTGACGATGGGCTCGGCGCCTGTGCCGTTCTGAGCGGTGCGATCGATGACCAACCGCCTGATGCTGATCTCGCCGAGAACCAATTCCAAGCGCGGTGGAGTCGAGGTTGAGGTCGAGGTGATGTGATTGATGCGAATATCAATGAAGATGTCGTCGAAGGGATGATAGCCCGAGCGGCTGATGCGCAATCCTGAATTCGCGGCGGCTGCGGGTCCGATGACGCGAACCTCGTCGATCACGACCTCGGAATAGCCGGAGGGGACATCGATCCGTTCGGTTTCGAGCGGCTGCACGACGACAAGCGGGATGTGCAAGGTGCGCGCCGCCACGACGCTCGGCAAGGCGCAGAAGAATAGCGCCAACGATGCGACGATAAGAGGGAACTTCATGTGTTGGCTCGCACGGCGTCGCGCGCGCCGGTGTCGGCGCGCAACAAAAGGACCAGCGCGGTGAGGAAGAGGCACAAGACAAGAGCGAGCCCGCGTTCGCTCTGGCTCCAATCGCCGAGCTTGGCGGTGAAGTTGGACGCCAGCCCATCGACGGCGAATTGCTCACGGAAGCCTGCGTCAACCCCGTTAAACAACGCGGCCAGAAAGAGAAGGCCAAGAATCGTGCGCCAGTACTCCAACCCGAAATAGGCAAGGCTCGTGGAAGTGTTCCGCGTGCGGCGGAGATTGTCATAGCGGTAGAGCTTGCGACCGACGACGTGCCCTGAAACGAGCAGCGCGACGAGCGCGCCACTGGTCGCCAGACCCCAGAGAAAGAGCAAGATCTCGGTGGAGTATGGAAACGCCGGCAGCAAGACCACGACCGCGCCGATGAACGAGCTCGGAATGAAGGCCACCACGCCGAGATAAAGCGGGTTAAACTTGCGCCCTGTCTCGATTGATCGGCTAAGCAACACAAACCAGATGATGCATATCGCCAAGGCGCCAAACAGCGCGCCGCCGACGCCCTGATCAAAGCCCGAGCCGAAGGCCTCCATCAAGAATGTCGGATTGAAGGTAGCAAAGCCTTCCTCGAATGCCGGAAGCAATCCGAACAGCCTCAGGAGCACGCCGAGGTGCAAGACTAGGCTGGCCGCGAGCGTCACGAGGGTGACGACCCTCGCGATGGCGCCGGTGATGCGCTTCGGCGAACGGTTGCGGCCCTGGTCGAGCGGGAGCGAGGGGATGCGTAGCGAGGCGCGAGCGAGAAGGGCGCTCAGCTTCCGCCAAAGCCATGGGATGAACAAGACAAAGAGCGCCAACAATGCGAGGGCCGCGCCGACCGCGATGAGCCGAATCCAAATACCGGGATCGGTGCCTCCAAGCGTGCGGTCGAGATAGCGGCCAACCGTCATAGGCACGGTGCTTCCGAGCATCGCGCCCTGAAAGACCATGACCGAGAACGTAATGAGCAAGACCGCAGAGAACCAAGCCTGGAAGGGAACGGCGGCCACCGCCAGCAAGGTGGGCAGGCGAACGAAGCGGGCGTTCTGAATATAGCCGGTCGATGTGCGCGAATACTGCTCGAGCTGGAGCGTCAGCGAGAAGATGAGATAGGCAAGGCCGATGCCGGCGGGGATCGAGCTTAGGGCAAATCCCCAAACGCTTTGAGCGTAGGGAACGGAAACATACTCGCCGAGAAGCCTCAAGAGCGTCGAGGCGAGGATGACGCGCGGATAGAACAAGAAGAGCAGCGCCGCGATCGCGACGGTCGCCAGGACGCGAGGGCCCAGGACGCGGTGATGCTCCGCCAGCGCCACGCAAAGGCCGATCGATGTCGCGACCAACGCGCCGATCCCGAGCCCGAACGAATTGGCCGCCAATGATGAGCCGATCGAACGCGAAATTCCGATGACCAGGTCGAGCATCACGAACTACTGCGAGCCCGCGCGCCAGTCGTTCCACATCTGGTAGATCTCGTCGAAGTGTTGGCCCCAGAACACTTCGCTGATGCGCGCCAGCCGTTGTTCGTTGCCGCTGCTTCCGAGATGCAAGAAGTGGCTAGCGACCGGATCCCGCGCGTCGGCGCCCACGACGGGTGCGGCGTATCCTTGTCGTTCGGCGAATTCGCGTGCACCAGACACTTGCGCTTGCGCGAAGAGGGCTCGCATCAGGCGATCGCCGTTCTCGGGATGAGGCGCCCCGTTGGGAATGATCCACCAATCGGTGCTGATCAACGCGGTTCTGGGATTGGCCGCGACCTTGCAGGCGTTCACGTCGGTCACGCCTGGACACAAAGTGCGAAACGCCGCGCGTACGCGACCCGACCAAGCGGCGGCGAGCGCGACGTCGCCTGTCTCGAGTTGTTGTTGAAGTTCGTCGCCGCTGCTCCACCAGACGATCTGCGGCTGAATCGCGCCGATGCGTGCGAGCGCTTCATTGACGATCTGGCGGACGCGTGCGGCGTCGCGTTCCTCGTAGAGATAGGTTCTGGGGTCGTGTCCCATCGAGGCGAGCGCTGCCTCGATGTTGCCGACGGGAAAATCACGCATGCCGCGCCGCCCGGGCAGGGCGCGAACGTCCCAAAAGTCTTGCCAGCTCACCGTGGCGGCGCTGCGCCCATTTAGGCGATCGCTTCGTCCCGCCACTACGTAGGCGTATTCCAGCACCGGCGCGGCGCGCCCCGATTGGATGAGATCGCTAAGAATCTCGTCGTCACGGATCGACGGCGAAAGCGTTCCAAGCTCGCGCCCCGGAAACGACTGAAACAATTGCTGAAAGCGGGGCGTCATTACATAGTTCGCCTCGACATGGACGACGTCCCAGTTGTTTCGAGCGCGCTCGATCCGCGTCGTGAGCGCGCCGTAGTCGCCGTCCCAAGACTCCGCTTCCAGCGTGAGGTCCGCGTCCTCGGCGGCCGGCGTCACCCAGTGCGCCATAAGATCGGTCTGGAATTGGCCGCCCCAGGAGACGACGCGAACGGTGTTCTGAACCGGCGGCGTTGGCGTGCACGACATCGCCGTCGCGCAGGCCACGAGCGCGATAATTCCCCGCCATTACATGATGTACCTCGCCAGCCGAGTTGGTTGCCAGACGTTAACTGCAACTTTGTGTAGTGCAACTAGTTTTTACTACACGCTAGGCGAGAGCCTAGCTCTCGGGCGATGCGCCGTTCAACGGGCGAGGATTTCAAGGGCTCTGCATGTCTTCGCCGACGAACATTCCGCAGGATCGAGGCGTCACCCGTCGCGCCGGTCCGTCAGACCTGCCCAGCTGTCTGTGACCGGCCGTCCTGCTTCGGAATCATAATCCTCAATCGCGACATCTAGTGAACGTGGCGTTGCCTTCTATAATTGAGTCCCATCCCGCGCGCCCGCGAGGCGTTGCTTCTCGAAGCTTTCTATCCGCTCCACCACCCATGCCGGAATCGGCGTCGATCGTTTCGTGACGAGGTCCACGTTGACATGCGTCTCCTCGATGGTTGCCCGCAAGAGTTCATCGCTCGCGCCGTAGATCTCGACGAGTGATGATAGGCTCGCACGGCCGATCCTGGTCGTGCGTGCGCAAACACAAATCTCCTCATCGATGCGGACGGGGGCGCGGTAGGCGACATTGGCCTGTACGAGCTGGAATTCTGGATTGCCCGGAGCGCTTACCACCGACAATCCGAACGCCCGCCAATACTCGGTGATCGCAATGTCGGCGTAGTCCAAGTACCTCGGATGATACACCACCGCCTGGGGATCAACTTCGCCATAACGAACACGCATGGCGCATGAGAAAATGAAATCTGCTCTGGGCATGCTCTGCTTATACTGGGGTTTAAAGGTCAGGCGCCAGCGGCTCATCGATTTTGATGCGCCCAAACACAACTAGGCGTGCGGCGCCGGCCCGGGCGGCACGACGAGCTTGGCCAGTTTTCTCAGGTTCTGCGCCGCAGCGGCGAGGGTGAATTCGTCATGTGCGCCGGATGGCCCGCGCAACCGCAGCCGATCGAGCTTCAAGATGCGCTTCAGGTGCGCAAATAGCATCTCGACCTTCTTCCTATCGCGGCGCGACTGCTGAAAATCAGGGGTGGTGTTGATCGCTCGCGCAACGTCGCGTGAGGCTTCGTGGACGCTGCGGGTAACTTTACGCATCAGCTGATCGGGACAGCATTGTTGTTTGAGAGCGCACGCGCCGCAATCCGTCTGGCTGGCCCGATAACGTTTCTGGCCATCCTTATCGACGCCGGATCGCGGCGCTTCGTATGTACGCCGATATTGCACCAGGGTTTTGCCGGCGGGGCAGGTGTAGGCGTTGGCGTTTGGATCAAAGACAAAATCTGATCGGCTGAAGGTGCCGTCGTCGCGCTCGCCTTTGTCCCACACCGGCACGTGCGGCTCGATGTTCTTCTCGCCCACCATCCAGGCCAACATTTCCGCGGTCCCGTAAGCGGTGTCGCCGATCAGCCGCTTCGGCTTCATGCCAAAACGGTTTTCGACGCGCTCGATCATTGCCTTGGTGGCGTTGACCTCCGCGGTGCGCAGCGCCGGTGTGGCAGCAACATCCATGATCACGGCGTGCTTCACGTCGATCAGATAGTTCGTACACCAGCCAAAGAAAGCGGGCCTGCCGACCGCCGCGGTCAGGCGTGAAGCTGGATCAGAGAGCGAGATCTCCTTTGGTGAGGCGGCTTCGCGATCGAGGCCTTTGAGATATTCGCGAACCGCCCGGCTTGGGCGGCCGCCGCCTGCGCCGCCAGTCCAATTGTGGTCGTCGTCGCCATCGATATGATTTTGGCGGTTGGCGTCTGCGCGAATAATGCTTGCATCCGTGGCGAAGCCCTCGCCGCCGACCAGCCCTTTGTCCATGCAGGTGCTGACCGTGGTCTCGAACACGCGACGCAGAATGTCGGCGTCGCGAAAGCGGCCGTGGCGCGCCCTTGAGAATGCCGAATGGTCTGGGATCGTTTGTTCGAGGCTCAAGCGACAGAACCAACGATAGGCGAGGTTGAGCCTGACTTCCTCGCAGAGCCGCCGCTCCGAGCGGATGCCATAGCAATAGCCGATCAGCAGCATCCGGATCATCAGCTCAGGATCGATCGAAGGCCTGCCGGTGTGAGAGTAAAAAGGTGCAAGCCGCACCCGCAGATCGGAGAGATCGAGCACCGCATCGATCTTGCGCAGCATGTGATCGACCGGGACCACATCGTCGAGATTGAATTGGTAGAATAACTGGCCCTGCGCGCCTGCCTTCTCTCCCATCATCGCCGCCTCCCTCGCTAACAAGACAAGGGAATCAGCGTTTGCCTAAAAATGCATGGAGTTTTGCAACAGAATTGGCGACTGCCGGCCTTAGCTCATGCAGCATTACCGGCGGCAGGGTTTGAGCGGCTATGCCAGTCGTGATTTCACACGCGAGGGCGGTCCGTGGCCCATCCAGGGCGTTGCGGGAATCGTCGAGCCTGCCTGCCGGCTGAATTCTTCTTGACCGCGTGTCTCCGCAGCGCGATCACTTGAGAAAAGGGGTAATGGAGGTGGTGATGGCGGACAAAGCGGAGCCGCAATTCGCGTATTGGAAACCAGGGTCAGAAGAGCGTTACGTTCGCATATTCATGAGCCATCGCTGGGGACAGGACCGCGAGTTATACGAGCAGGTTCTTGCTAAACTTCGCAGTCAAGGTCACTGCATCGATGATGTCTCGCTAAACGAGCGGCAGCAGATCGCTGGGCCTCGTGGTGGGGATGTGCCCGACCTCAATGTTCAAGCGGAGGTGGCGGCAAGAATATTCACGGCGGACATTGTGATTGTCGCTAGCCGACCGGGGATAACCCGGTCCGAGTGGGTGATGTGGGAGCTTCGTATCGCCGCGATTGGGTACGGAGTTCCAATCTTGTTCTTAGACTTTGACAATCAGCAGCGACGAGCTGCCATCGTGACGGAGATTGCCGGGCTGGGATTGCAGCATGATGTATGTCAGCCGGTAGTCACGGAGATTGTCCCACGCGTGATAACGCTCGTCGGTGGGCGCCCCAAGTGGGGCATGCGCCTCCAGGAGGCCGATTCCAATCTGCGTTTTCGCGGTCCCCCCTTGCTGAGCGGAATAAGCAAGAAGCTCCCTTATAGGGCCGCTCTTCCGGATGTCTCCGCGAATTAGGAGTGGCACGGGAAAGACCCTCTCCGATGCCGCGACAACACGCCTTAGCGCACGCAGCATTACCGGTGGCCGGAATTGAGCGGCCAAGCCGGCCGTGATTTTGTACGCTACGGCGGGCCGTGGCCCGTCGCTCGTCCAAGCGAGACCGCGATAACAATGTGCGGGCTTGGTGCTGAAGGGCAGGTCGAAAGCTGCGTGCGCGTCCAGTCGGCGCATCTCTGCTCGGAAACGCGGTTCGACGTTCGACGGAGTGCGCCTGGAATTCGTCCCAGTCCAACTCGGCCTCCCTCGTTCCTGATCGTGCGTCAAACCCGCCCAATGTTTCCTATAGACTCGGCCAGGGAAAATTTGGGCGTGGAGGCATATAGTCGGCGCGGCGCGGTCGTCTGAGTGCGCGGGCGCGCGTGGGCGCGGCTACGTCTCCGCCCGCGCGGGGCGCGGGCGGATCGCGGCGGACGGCGGCGGACTGCATTGGATCGGCCGGTGTTGAGGCGCGGCGCAGTGGCAGCAAGAGTTCGATGAGGTGGGTCAATATCCGCCACCGGAAGAGTTTGACGAAGGCTGTTGGGTGTCGCCTCGGCAGAGTGGTCGAACTTATTCAACGCGCTGCAACGTGAACTCATAGGTGTTGTCGATGGTGGGTTTGAATGACAGCACGCGCCACATCTCCCCGTTCTCGTGAATCGAGATTTTGGTCATCCGGTCGAGGGCGTTGAGACATCTTTTTGCTTCAGGTGAATCTCGCCCCTGCCGGTACTTTGCCTCCTGTCCAATCGCGAACCCGCTCGGTGGATTCGGCTTGATCAAGCCGACGGCGGTCAGCAGCCATTTGAAGAAGTAGAACACGAGCGCAAAAAGCACGAGCGCGACGACCCCCAGCACTCCGAGCATTGATTCCTCCACGTGATGAAACTCTGCGCGTGCGCGCGCGGGCGGGGTCTAGTGTTCGTGCCGTTGGCTGGGGCTGTAGGGGCAGCCACCGCCGTGCCCGGCGCTGCCGCACCAGCGGCATTTCGCGCCCGGCCCGTGGCGGTGGCGCTGCGTCGGGCTGTAGGCGCAGCCACCCCCGTATCCCGTCGACCCGCAGAACTCGCAGCGCGCCTGGTCGCCCTCATGTTCGTGGCGTTGGTGTGGGCTGTAGGCGCAGCCCCCGCCGTAGCTGGGTGAGTTGCAGTACCGGCACTTGGTCACGAAGGCCCCCGTAGAAATACCCTGATACGGTGTACCCCAAGATGGTGAGTAGAGGGAAGGCCGGATTGACCCCAGGCCCATGCCGCGCTCACTTTTCACCGACGCCTATGCCGCCTTTCGCCTGGCGCTGGTGGCCGCTCGCAAGGAGGCGGGCGTCACCCAGGTCGAGTTGGCGGCGCGCCTGGGCAAGCCGCAGCAATTTGTCTCCAAGGTGGAGAACGGCGATCGCCGGGTCGACGTGATCGAGTTCGTGGCCATTGCGCGGGCCTTGGGTCTTGCTCCCAACGACCTGTTCGCGCGTGTACTGCGCCGCTTGCCGAAGGCGTTTGACATCTGAGCGGTCACCGCCGCGCTGTGGCGGCGCGCGGCTGTGGCGGTGCCGGGCGGTGGTTGGCGCGCGCCCGGGTAGGGCGTGGTCGCCCTTGTCGTGGCATGGGGAAGCAGGCGGCGCGGACCAGTTCGTGGACCGGGCCGAAATTGGTGTATCGCTCTGCCAGCGCCTCGGCGTGCTCGGTTGCGCCGGCGTTGCCGATGGCGGCGATGGCGTCCTCCAGGTCGATGTTGATGAATTGGACTTTGCCGTCGGCTGCGGCGAGGCGAGTGGCGTAGCGGCGGGCCGAATGTCGCACTTCACGGTTCTGGCGCGGCGCGACTAGCATGAAGACGCCGCTGTCGTAGAGCCCGCAGTCGAGCATGGATTGGGCCAGCATGTGCTGCCGCCAGAATTGTTGCAGCGGGTTGCGACGCAGCGCCTCGGCGTCGGGTTCGACGTAGAGCCCGCTGGCGCGAGACAGCTCGTCGTAGCGAGGGCGCAATCGCGGCTCCGGCTCAGTCATGCTCTCGCTGTATTTGATTTCGAGCGCGATGAAGGTCTTCTCGTTCGCGGCCCCGCGTGCGGCGATGAGGGCGTCGAAGGCGGTGCCGTCGGCGGTGAAGGTGGCGTCACCGCGCCCGGGTGAATGTTCGAATTGAACGTGGGCGACGGTCTTGATGGCGTCGGGCAGGAGCTTGTTGAAGACGCGGCGGGCGAGTGCCTTGTCGGTTTTGAGCGGCGCGAGCAGGTTGAAGCCGAGCGGCATGGAGGAGAGGAGATTGGCCCAGAGGCGTTCGGCGTCGATGAGCGCGCCGGGCTCGCGGTAGGCCAGGTCGAGCCGGGATTGGTTGAAGATGTCAGGGGTGAGGAAGTTCGCGCCGGTGCGAGCGGCGGCGGGGGCGAGCGTGCTGCCGAGGCGGCGGCGCGCGCCGTGGGTGTCGGTATGGTGGCCGGCGGGGAGTTCGCGGCGCTCACGCCAGAGCGCTTGGAGGAGGCGTGCGGCGGCGCGGAAGCGCGTGTCGTAGGGTTCATAGACGTGGCGCGCGCGGCGCAGGCGTTCGGGGATCAGCGGTAGCAGTTGGGGATTGTGGAATTCCATGCGCGTCGCTCCCTGTGGCGGGGAGGGTTCGCGCTAACCGGCGAGAACTTGCTCGGACCACGCTAAGGTGCTGAGGTTCGCTCTGGGGCAATAAGAGCCGTACGGCTATCTTTCGGTATTTCAAAAGGCGGACATTCAAGTGGAGCTCCAGGTGTTCTTCTCTTGGAAGTCGTCGTGGCGGGCGCCGTGGCCCGTCATGGTCGCGCTCAGGATGCGGCGGTGCCGATACCGGTGATGCCCAGTTTGCCGAGCTCGTCCTGGATGTAAGTCCGATCAGCGTCGGGGTCGCATAAGATTTCGCTCACGACGCCATCGCGGAACGCAGCCCGGAAATCGAAGTCAACCTCAAGGCTTGAAGGAAACTGGAGTTCGGATTGGTCGCGTAACACAAAACGGCCGATGCCAAGCGCTGAGAGTGCGACCCGCAATTCCTGTTCGGGACGAAAGCTCTCATCCTTGATGAAGGTGTAGGTGATTGGGTTTTGCAGATATTGCGTGTTGGCGCGGTGAAAGCCGCGGTCGACATAGCCGATGACGCCATAATTGATCGAGAAAATCTGATCGGCGTATTCGCCGTTGGACAGCCTGAGCCGCGCATTCGCAGCAAAGGTTTTGTTCAGCATCGCGCGCAGTCTGTCGAAATCGAACACCAAGCAGATTTTGCCGTGGGCGCCGCCATTGGCGTAGTTGCGCCAGATATGCTCGGAATTTTCCAATGAGAAGCATGCCGCGTAGGTGCGCCCGCGCGCCTGGTTATAGTAGTCAGCGACCGTCCAATCGCGAGCGCTCGCAAATGACGCGGCTTGGCTAGCGGCGAAGTCGGCGGGCAATTGCTCGCTGTCGTGCGGGTCAGCGCCTGGGAAATCGGAATAGCCGTCAACGCGATTGAAATAGAGATAGCCGCGGGCAATGGCGTCGATGAGATGTTCGGCTCTCATGATCTTAAAGAGGGGCTGACCGGCGGGCGGCGTCCGCAGCAAGCCCGCATGCGGTTCGATATCCCCTAGGTGTAACTTCTTGGTCGTTATTGGCCCTGCGTTGAGTTGAAACAGGCGTTGAGGATCGAAGCGCGGCGGCGCATGGCCAAAGTGATTGTCCATCCTTTCGAAAACCGCTGTGCTCAAGTGCTGCGATTGGCTCTCGTCAATTGCAACCGGCGGCCATTGCAGCGGACCACGAGTCGGCGAAATCCGCTGCAACTCGCCATTCGCCATCTCCATGTCGATGCCAGCGGCTTGAGCGGGCGAGGGCGAACTGAAGGCATGGAAGAGGGCCTTGCCGACCGCCAGGGTGGTAGTTTGCACATTGGGCGCGCCGTCTACTGGCGTATCAAAGCCTGGAAACCTCTCACTGCTCGTGCCGCGAATATGGAAACCCTGCCACTGGCTATCGCCGGTGCTCGCCGCCCAGATGCGCCAGTTGGAAAGCGGCGCAGGTCGCGCGGCGAAGGCCTGACGTTCTGCGCTTGGTATCGCGATCGCATCGGGAAAGAGATGCTCGGCGGTCATCACCGACATCGTCACCCAAGTGGCGATGAGGTTCTGTTCTTCCTCGCTGATAACGCGGGATTCGCCGCGCACCATGGCGAGCAGGGGCGCTTTCGCCGCGTTCTGTAGTCGGCTCATCCAACCCGTGTTGCAGCCGTGACAGACAAAATAGACCCCGAGATATCTAGGGTCGCCGCGCTCGGTTTCTGCGTGCAAGACGGTTTCTTGCTCGCCGCGGTATTCGATCGAGGCGCGCAGGTGTGCGGGTGTGTTGAACGGCGTATAGGGCCGGATCCATTTCGGCCAGATGTGCTCTTCGGTCATGCGCCCTTTGACGGGACAGAAGATGCATTGGCGTAATTGGCGCTTGTGCTTGCGTCGGCGTGACATGGATCTATCGCAACCGCCGTCTTATGCCCGCTTCGGTGTCTTCGGCGTCGGCTTCGTGTTCATAGGTTTTCACCATGCCCATCAGCAGCTCGGATGCTACGAAGGGATGGGAATATTGCAGGGCATTTGCCCAGGCGCGGTATTTGTCGGCAAGCGCGCGTTCTTGGGCGCCGCCTTCACCACGCCAGGTGACGCCGCGGGCATTGTAAAGACCGGTATGGGCGCCGCTCATCATCTCTTTGGAGTGCACATCTTCCATCACCTGCCGCACCGGCTCGCACGGCCACACGCCATCCTTACCGTTGTCGGCGTTCGACAGGAGATGACCAATGCGGCTATCAGCGACTTCAAGTCGGGCGAGCTCTTTCGCGGCGCTGCGCACTGTATCGATCCATTTTCCCAACAGATCCGGTTTGAGCACGCCTAATGCGTCATGACCTGGAATGCGTTCAAGGGCCTCCAGGAGCGCATATCCGCGTTCGCCGCGTCCGCGCGCCTCGTCACGAGCAACGCGCCATTCATCGGGATCTTGGCCGTCATCGTTGCGCTTAAAAGTCCAAACCAAAGCCTGCACGAATAATTCGGGATGGAGCTCAACGTAGCGTTCAAGATTTGGAATGCCATAACCCTCGCGACCCCATGGGCGCGACAGCGCGTCGAGATAGGCGAACTCTAGACTCGCCTTCTGATCCAAGCTCAGCAGAGGGTCGGCGTCGATGCGCGCGAACGCCTTGTCGATATAATAGCGGTCGAGCTGGTATTGGCCGGGAAGATCATCGCCCTCGCCCAGCATCTCGGACATGAGCCTGTAGATCAGCTGCGTGTCGATCTGTTCAAGCTCATAATGGATGCTTGCGAACGCCGCTCGCGGCCGCTTGGCTGCAAGCAAGCGTTCCACCGCCTCGTTGCTTTCTTCGGGTGCGTCGCGGATCCAGTCGGAGGGAACGTGGCGCCAATAGTGTGCGCGCTGAGCATCGCCCAGCGCATCGATTAAAGTCCAGCTCTCGCGCCTGAACGGTGCCAGCAGTACGAGCCGCACAAACGCCTCATCGTCGAGCCGCGCACGCGCGCCCGCGAGCAGGTGGGTGCGTTTATCTTTGTCTTGGATGGAATGCAGCGCGCCGCGGATGAGGCTCTTACGCGCCCATGCTTCGTCTTTATCCGCTGCCGGCAGGGCGTCGAGCATCAGATCGAGCAATTCACCCTCGCTCAGGATATCGCATGCCAGCAGCCAGCCGATCGTCCAGCCGGCGTTGCCATTTTCAGCAAGTTCGATTGCGCCTTGAGCGCCGCGCTTTGAGATGATCTCGCGCAGTGCCTCTAGCCGCAGCCGCGTGATGCGTTCCTGACGCTGATCATGGTCGACGTTCTCTTCCTCAATCTCGTCGGCGGAGGCATCCACCCAGGTCTCTTTGAAGAGCCACCCGTGTTTATTGAGAAGATCAGATGGCTGTAGAGCGGCGTATGCTGCGCCGCCTTCCTTCGATAATTGCGCAAAGCCGCGCCTTTGCGCGCGACGCTTGCCGCGTGGCGACATGGTCGTGACGCGAATTTTCTCGCGCGCAGTGGCCTTGTCTAGATCCGTCGCCGTCCCGGCCCAGGTGGTGACTAATTCCCAGACCTGCGCCTGATACTCTGGGCCGAGGCGGCCAAGATCATGTACATGACCAATCAGATCGCAGATCTGCGTAGCGGTGTGGCCGTTCCACGCGAGCGCAATGTCGGCCATCTCCCGCAAGAAGGCGATAACCGGCGTCCAAGTACGAAAGGGTTCGCCAAACCCGTGCCCATCGGTGCGCCAGCTTGGTTTGTGATTGTGATGTCCGGTGCGGGGCCCGGTGTTGAGCTGGTCGATGATAAGCGTCCAGCCGATGTTCGGGCGCTTTTCGGCGATCAATTTCATCACCGCCAGCCGCTCATCCTGCGTGGCCGCGGTTTGCGGCATCCAGGCGCTGAAGATGGACTGCAACGAATTGATTGGCTTGTTCAGCCAATTGTCCTTGATCTCAATCTCCGCCAACTGCGCCAATATGAGCGCGACACGTGGCAAGTAGTTTGGATTCCAGGCAAGGGTCTCCAGCGCCCACAACAATCCGGTGCGTGAACATCCGCCGGTGAAAACGTCGGCGCTCGCCGGCCGCAACAGCCCATAGACTGCGGGCGTTTCGTTCAACAGATCGTCTTCGATCAGCGATAGAAATGCCAGAGGGGCCGCTTCGGCATAGTGGGGAAGGTCGCGATCGTTTGCTTCAAGCACGCGGGTTTTAAGCGGTGTTAGCAGTGCACGCACCAGACGCGTAGCTTGGCCCTCGCAATCAAAACCCAGGTTTGCGCCAAAGAGATGGGCGCCGTGAACCGCCAACAGCACCAGCGTTTCAGCGAAACCCTGACGCAGCACGCCCGAGAACTCGCGCGTCTTTCCATGCAGAGCCGCTGCCCATTGTTCGCCGTCGGGCAAGTCAAGCTTGGGGTCGTCTTCGCCAAGCACGAGCTTGGCCATGTCGAAGAAACGTTGCAGGTCGCTCGCAGTGACCGCGCCGCTGATCGCGAACAGGAGATCGATCTTGGAGATGACGCCGCGATGGGTGCCCACAGACCAGAGCGGGGCGTCATTCAGCTTGGCAAGCCGTTGGCATTCTTTTTCCAGCGGCTCATAGGAATTGGAATTGGCCAGAAGCTGCAACACCGATTGATCAACGGCTTTTGCTGAGTTCCAGGCTCCGACGAAGAGAAACGGGATGAGGCTGGACGCGGTGGTGTGGTCGGCGGCCCATTCGGGCGTGCGCACAATCGGCGCCGATGCCAAGCGACGGCGCAGCACTGTAAGCGAACGTCCAGATTCAGCGTCATAGCGGGTGATCTGGTCGCGCGACATGCCCATGGCGTCGAGGCCTATGCGGAATGAGTCGTAGTTGAGCGGCTCCAGCACGATATGCGGATCGGCATTGGCCGCGTTGCGCGGATAGACCACGATGGTGTGGATCGTATGCGCGAGCGGCGCCAATTCACGTTCGACGTCGCGTGTTGCGGCGATCGCGATAAAGTCTTTCACACCCTCCGCGAGCTTAGGAAGAAATCCGGGTCGATCAAAAATGACGACGCGGTCGCGTTGATCACGCAATTTGTCCCCGCCGGCTTCGCTGAAGAGCTGGGCCAGAAACGCCAGCGCTTCATCTATCGAGTCGGCGGCGACAATGGTGGGGCCGTTGGGTGCGTTGGCCAGGCGCGTTTCCATGGTTTGGCACGCGGCTTTAACGGCCGGTGTCATCAAGGCGGGGTCGAGCGGAGGACGGGCAGCGTTTGCCCAATCAGTCCAAGCTTTGTCGAGTGCACGTACGGCTTGCTCAGGACGATTGGTCTCGTTCACGAACCAGGCTTGACCTGGGATTGATTGCTCCAGCCATTGTTCAAGATCGCTTGCGTCGTAGGCGCGGACGTCCTTCCACAGACGCTTGGCGCGATTGTCTTTGACCCAATCGGTTTTGCCCGTCCATCGCCGCGGCGTGACGAAAACGAAAGTCATCTCATCGCGTTCGGCCTTGTCGACGGCTTCAACGCTTTTTGCGAAATCACCGTCGGCTTTAGTTTTGATTTTGACGTCGACGCCAAACTCCCAGCCGGAGGGGCCCTCCGGAATCCACGGCGTGCCGCGCGCCGCATCAACGATGCCGTCCCAGCCTTTGCGTTGGGCGTCATCGTTGCCGGGGAAGTCGACCGTGCGTAGGTCAGCGCCGGTGGAATGGACGAGAGTGCGAAGGAAAACCGCCAGGCGTTCGCGCGGCTTGGTCTGATTGGCGCCTGCCCATGCCTCGATCTCGGAAGATTTGATGGTTAGAAACGGCGGTACGTAGATTTTAGCGGAGACAGGCCCGCCCTTGGCCTTGTTTTGGCTGGCGTCGAAGATTGCCTGCAGGTCCAAAAGCTCCTTCGCCGGTAGTCCGAAGGCGCGTTCAAGTCGGGCCGCCATTTCGGGCGTCGCGTCCGAATTTCCGTTCAAGAAGTTGGACAGCGCCGGGCGTCCCACCCCCAGGATTTCGGCCGCCGCGGTCACCGACATTTTCTTGGGCGTCAGGACTTTAAGCCGGACATAGGAGCCAGGGTGAGGCGGCGTGCCCAAACCTGTAGTTAAATTATTAATTTTACGAGATATTTTTGGCATATCCGAGGCTCAATTGAGCCTATTATAGCATGTAGCGCAACGGGCTACAATATTCTTGATATGTTCCTGGAGAGGACGTTTTCGAGTGATGCAGTAAAGGCGGCGGGCATTGCGGCAGACTGCGTCAGCTTACTGACGAGTTCGTTGCGATCTAATGCCCAGAGCTATGTGTCGGTGGTTTGTTCGTCGAACCGAAAGCAAGCATCTTCGAGAGGAGGCCTTCGGCGCGCCTTGCTGCGGCTCGTCAGCACCCGTGCGCCGGACCTCGTCATAGGATCGTGGACTTGAATCGTTGGGAACGCGCCGCCTCAGACTTTGTCGATCCAATATTTCAGATCCCAAAGCGCGCTTTCTTCCATGGGGCCGTCGCAAACGATGAGATCGACGGGTACGGAAAGTTTGAGGTGCGCGATGGCGACGGTCCGATGGTTGCCGTCGAGCAGCAACAGGTTGGATCGCGGCAATTTATACGCCGGCAGAATTGTTGCCGGTATCGCACCTTTGGAAAGCTGCTCGATCGGATAATCGAAGCGATCTTTGTGGGATAGCGAACGAAACACTTGGGCGGCGCGGTCGATCGAAAGGGGACGACCGTGGGGGTCGTCATAGCTCGTCTCGCGCCCGTCCGCCGTCTCGTACCAAGGCGCGTAGACGCGCGAAAAATCTCGGAGCGTCACCGTTTCTCGTCGCGTGGGCCAACGCTCCCCCATACAGCGCGTGAGATCAATCATCGGCGCGCTGCCGGCCTTGCGCACGAGCGCCGCAAATTCTGCGAGGTCGTCATTCGACATGTTCGTTCCCCCATCCGCCCCAACGCACAGAAATTCCGAGACGTCCGACCTCGATCGGTCCTCGGTCGTCGCTTAGGTCTCTAAGCTATCCGAGCGATAGGAGCGGACTTCCGGACCGGTTTTGAACCCGTTCCACCAATCCGGCGAACGCGTTCGCTCGATGCGCTCGACCGTGGCCGCCACGGTTTCGTAATAGAGGGCGGCGGAGCGCTCGGCGGCTTGAATCTCGCGCGCGCCGTGGCCGCCGAACGTCATCGACATGTAGGGATGGGCGCTGTGGATCGAGGTTGTCTCGACGTAGCGCCCGTCGGCGTCGATGTAGGCGTTGCAGACGTTCTTCATCAGATCGAGCGGCAAGGGATGGGCGGCGTTCGGGTTGTGAAACAGGACGACGCCTTCGCCCCAGCTCTCGAGATGGCCGCCCGTCCCCACATGATAAACGAACGGAAGCGGCGCATGCGCATTCGGATCGGGATCCATCTCGGTGCCGGCGCGAAACACGGCGACGTCATCGTCGCGATAAGGTCCCTCGATCGCCATGCGCGCGAACTTCGGAATCGTACCTGAGTTCGCCCAGAGGACGCCGCTCACGAAGCGATTGTCGGGATCGTCGAAGAATCCCGATGGGATCAGCTGGCCGTTGCGATTGAGGTGGGAGTCGACTTTGCTCTGCTTGACGATCAGCTTGCCATCCGCGTCGAAAACGGGCGTATGCAAGATGCCGTAGAGATAGGTCGCGACGGCCGTGCCCGAATAAGAGAGCGCGCCGTCTTCGTGGAAGGTTTGCACCGCGTACAAGAAGGGCTTCCCCGCCACGTGCGGCAACTCCCAGTACGCCAGATCGTTGGGCTTGAAGCGCTTCGCCTGTTTGGCCGCGAGGATGCCACTGAACCGAGTCGGCACGTCGTTCATGAGCCGCTCGCGCAATTTGGCCATGTCGCCGACTTTCGGGTCGATGGCGCGATACGGACGAGGCGGTCCGCCGGCGCTCGTTGCATTGGCCGTCGCGCATTCGATCGCGAAGGACACGCCCGCGATCGTCGGCTCGAAATCCGGGTGCGGGCCGTTGGCGGTGAAATGCGCACCGGACTCGTAGAGCAATTCCGACACGAAGAGCTCGAAAGTGCGCCGGTCGAATTCTTCGCTCTGAAAACGCTGCACGAAATCGTGCTCTCGCGCCGGCAGCCGAGCGAAGGCGTCCTGCAACAGCAGCCGCGCGCTTCTCAGCCAACGGCGCGACAACAATTCCACGAACGCTGGATGACGTTTGGGCCGCGGCACGGCGGGAAGGAGAAGATGCGCCATAGCCGCGCATATGGGCGCCGGCGCGCGCTCGAGCAACACGCAGCGACGCAAAGGCGGGTATCGGCCATGATTGCCCGTCGGCTTGAGAGCCTGAATGTCCGTTTCCGGGCGGCGATTTGCCGGTGAGGCCGGATTTCCGTTCCTGGGATTTCTGAGACTGGCTGGCCGGTTCACGAAGTGCATCGGGCCGCGTCACGTCGGCTTGCTGTGCGCGGTGAGGGTCAGCAGTTGGC